>Ga0302278_10000024_pt1 | contig 170981 bp, 129 predicted proteins | sample III_Bog_N3_2_FD_194543 | JGI IMG/M metagenome (GOLD analysis project Ga0302278, IMG submission 194543) | Peat permafrost microbial communities from Stordalen Mire near Abisko, Sweden - III_Bog_N3_2 | ecosystem: Environmental > Terrestrial > Soil > Wetlands > Peat | place: Sweden: Abisko...
AGGTTGCGGTGGTGGCGCCGGCCGGCACGGTGACCGAGGCCGGAACCGTGACCGAGGTGCTGCTGCTGGCGAGGCTGACGCTGAAGCCGCCCGTGGCTGCAGCCGCGTTCAGGGCTACCGTGCAGGTATCTGTGCCCGCGCCGGTGACAGAGGCGCTGGCGCAGGTGAGCCCGGTCAATGCCGCAGTTGTTGCGGCCCCAGTGCCACTGAGGGAGACCGTTGCTGTTGTGCCGTTCGAGCCGTTGTTATTGCTGGTAATCGTCAGCAGCCCTGTGGCCGTGCCGGCAGTGGTCGGATCAAACTTCACGCTCAATACTGTCGCTTGTCCAGGATTCAACGTAACGGGGAAGGTCGCACCCGACACGGTGTAGCCTGTTCCGGAGATCGTGGGAGCGTTGATCGTCAGAGGCAAGTTTCCGGTAGAGCTGAGGGTCAACGATTGAGCGGTGGGGGTGTTGAGCGCCACGCTTCCGAATGAGGCGGTGGTCGCGCTGAAAGTGAGGATGCGCGTTGCCGCGAGGAGGTTGAGAGCGGCGCTCTTGGAGACCCCTCCGTCACTGCCCGTGAGTGTGACGACCTGGGCAGTTTGATTCCACCAATTTACGATCGCCGTGAAACTTGCATTGGTTGCACCCGCAGAAACCTTTACCGAGGCGGGCACCGTCACCAAAGAATTGTTGCTGGCCAGAGTGACGGTTGAGCCGGCGCTGGGAGCAGCAGCGGTGAGCGTGGCGGTGCAGGCGACCTGCACCCAACCGGTCGTGGTCGAAGGGGAGCAAGTCAATGCGCTGAGTGCGGGTGTGGTTGCGCCGAAGGTGGCCGCTGGGAAGATGCTGATCAGCATAAGAACCAGCAAGCACATGCAGTGGCGACTGGGCGGTTGCGCCTGAGGGGGCGAAAGACGGCATTGGCTTTGCCGTGAGGAATCGATAGAGGAAAGCGAATTTGGCAGAACAAATCCGGCTTTCGAAGGGCAGCCTATAAATTTTCCGAACATGAACTCACCTCTGCAAAACCAATCCTGCACCCCAGCTTCTTCTGCCGTTAATGCACGTAGCGAAAGTTTGCTAGAGACATCATCGGCATAAATCGTCCGTAAAGCTGTGATATAACGCACAAATGGTGTACTTTTTTTGTTACTTTTTGCTAAATATAATTACTTTAGTTGTATTTTTCTTAAGCGATTGATTACAAGATAGTTACGTGATACTAAAATATGCAAAGATTAGGAATTTGAAATCCTAAACAAGCTTGGATGTCGATGATTCTAAAGGAAAACAGCATAATAGTAACCTCTAGTATGGTTACCATAGTTTTATTCCCTTGAGTGGGCTCTTAGGGGGGAGTCGCGGGAATTGCCGATGCCTGCGGGACAGCAGCATCTGGACAGTGACGCAATTACGCCCGCTCCCAGGCAATCTGGGAACGGGCTGCCAAGTTGTCAATTATCAGGGAATCGTTACGGAAAACATGTTGGAGGGAGCGCTGAGAGCTCCGGAGGAGTCAACGCTTTCCACGATATACGCATAGGCGGAACCGGCCGCAACGGTGGAGTCGACATAGGCTGTCTGGGTGTCGACCGTGGAATTGAGTACCGTATAGGACGAGCTGCCATTGATGGCGCGGAATACCTTATACCCGACAATGGGAACAGCGGAGCTGGCGGGGGCAGCCCAGCTTAGGCTTACGGAATAGGCTACGGTGACCCCTGTTCCGCTCAGTGCAATGGAATTCGTAGTGCTGGTGGAAGAGTTGCTGGTAAGGGTCAACTGACCAGTTGCTGCAGCAGCTGAGGTAGGCTTGAAGCCGACGGTCAACGTAGCGGCCTGGCCTGGGCTCAGGGTGAGCGGAAACGTGACTCCGGAGATCGAGAAGCCGGTTCCTGTCAGTGTAGCCGCGCTTACGGTTACTGCACCGGTACCGGTGGATGTGAGTGTGACGGACTGTGCCGTTGCTGCAGAATTCACGGTTACATTGCCGAATGAGACATTTGTGGCACTGACGCTGAGGGTTGGGACCCCGGCGTAGAGTTGCAATGCCAGGCTCTCCAGAACGCTTCCGGCGCTCGCCTTCAGGGTAACGGCCTGTGAGGTGGTCACTGCGGCGACGGTCGCGGTGAAGGAGGCGCTGGTAGCCCCTGCTGCCACGGTGACCGTGGCCGGAACCGTTACTGCGGAGTTGCTGGCCGACAAGCTCACGCTCAAGCCACCGCTGGGGGCAGGCGCGCTCAGTGCCACGCTGCAAGCATCTGTCGCTGCGCCCGTAATGGATCCGCTGGCGCAGGTCAACCCGCTCAAAGCCGGAGCAGGAGCTGCGGTTCCGGTTCCGGTCAGGCTGATCGCGGCCGTGGTTCCACTTGAGCTGTTGTTGTTGCTGGTGATGGTCAGCGTGCCAGCCACAGCGCCTGCTGCGGTGGGATCGAACTTGACGCTCAACACCGTTGTTTGTCCTGGATTGAGGGTGAGCGGGAAAGTGGTTCCCGAGACGGTGAAGCCGGTGCCCGTGATCGTCGGGGCGTTGATGGTCACGGAGAGGCTCCCTGCGGAGCCCAAGGTGAGAGATTGCGTAGTGGGGGTATTCAGCACTACATTGCCAAAGGCCACGGTGGTGGCGCTGGTGGTCAGGGTGCGGGTAGCGGCCAAAAGCTGGAGTGCGACGGTCTTGGAAATGCCTCCATCGGAAGCCGTCAGAGTGGCCGTTCCCGCTGTCAGACTCGACCAGTTCACCGTAGCTGTGAAGCTAGCGGACGCGGCGCCAGCTGCCACCGAGACAGTAGCCGGGACCGTCACGGCTGTGCTGTTGCTTGCCAGAGTCACAGTGGAACCGCCAGTGGCGGCAGCGACGCTGACCGTTACCGTGCAGACATCGGTCGTCGAACCGGTCACCGACAAGTTTGCGCAGGTGACTCCGGTCATCTTAGGGATTCCGGTTCCGGTAAGAGTGATTGCGGTACTGGTGCCTGCCGAGCTGTTGTTATTGCTGGAAATGGTCAACGCGCCGGTTACCGCGCCGGCAGCAGTTGGATCGAACCTGACGGTCAAGGCTGTCGTTTGTCCTGGATTCAACGTTACCGGGAAGGTGGTTCCTGTGACGGTAAACCCGGCACCGGTAATCGTGGGCGCATTGATGGTCAGGGGCAGGTTCCCCGTGGAACTCAAGGTCAGCGTGTTCGTAACGGCCGTTGTCACCCCATCGCTGCCGAATGCCAAGGTGGTCGCGGAGGTGGTCAGGGTGCGGGTAGCGGCCAAAAGCTGGAGTGCAACGGACCTGCCAATGCCACCGTCGATGCCCGTCAGAGTAGCGGTTGAGGCGGTCAGACTCGTCGAATTCACCGTAGCTGTGAAGTTAGCGGTAGTGGCGCCAGCCGCCACTGTGACTGTGGCCGGCACCGTCACAGCTGTGTTGTTGCTTTCCAAAGTCACAGCGGAACCGCCAGTGGCGGCAGCGACGTTGACCGTTACCGTGCAGACATCGGTCGTCGAACCGGTCACCGACAAGTTTGCGCAGGTGACTCCGGTCATCTTAGGGATTCCGGTTCCGGTAAGACTGATTGCCGTGCTGGTGCCAGCCGAGCTGTTGTTATTGCTGGAAATGGTCAACGCGCCGGTTACCGCGCCGGCAACTGCCGGATCAAACGTGAGGGTCAAAACAGTTGTCTGTCCTGGGTTCAGGGTGACAGGGAAGGTGGTGCCAGTGAATGCGAAGCCCGCGCCCGATATCGTGGGGGCATTGATGGTCAGGGGCAGGTTGCCCGTTGAGCTCAAAGTCAAAGTTCTGGTCTGAGTTGAAATTGCTCCCACGTTGCCGAAAGCCAAGGTGCTGGCGCTGGTGGTGAGGGTGCGCGTGGAAGCCAAAAGCTGGAGTACGGCGGTCTTGGAAATGGCTCCATCGGAAGCCGTCAGAGTGGCCGCTCCCGCAGTCAGACTCGTCCAATTCACCTTGGCTGTGAAGCTTGCGGTGGTGGCACCAGCTGCCACCGGGACTGTGGCGGGAACTGTGACTGCGGTATTGTTGCTGCCCAGGAAAACGCTCGTTCCGCCGGTTGCGGCAGAGACGTTGACGATTACGGTGCAGACATCGGTCGTCGAACCGATGACGGAAGCGCTTGCGCAGGTGATAGCCGTCACCTCCGGAACTCCGGTTCCGGTAAGACTGATTGCCGTGCTGGTGCCAGCCGAGCTGTTGTCATTGCTGGGAATGGTCAACGCGCCGGTTACCGCGCCGGCAACTGCCGGATCAAACGTGAGGGTCAAAACAGTTGTCTGTCCTGGGTTCAGGGTGACAGGGAAGGTGGTGCCAGTGAATGCTAAGCCCGCGCCCGATATCGTGGGGGCATTGATGGTCAGGGGCAGGTTGCCTGTGGAACTCAAGGTCACCGTCTTCGTAACGGCCGTTGTCACCCCTTCTCTGCCGAATGCCAAGCTCGTGGCGCTGGTGGTCAGGGTGCGGGTAGCGGCCAAAAGCTGGAGTGCGACGGTCTTGGAAATGCCTCCATCGGAAGCCGTCAGAGTGGCCGTTCCCGCTGTCAGACTCGACCAGTTCACCGTAGCTGTGAAGCTAGCGGACGCGGCGCCAGCTGCCACCGAGACAGTAGCCGGGACCGTCACGGCTGTGCTGTTGCTTGCCAGAGTCACAGTGGAACCGCCAGTGGCGGCAGCGACGCTGACCGTTACCGTGCAGACATCGGTCGTCGAACCGGTCACCGACAAGTTTGCGCAGGTGACTCCGGTCATCTTAGGGATTCCGGTTCCGGTAAGAGTGATTGCGGTACTGGTGCCTGCCGAGCTGTTGTTATTGCTGGAAATGGTCAACGCGCCGGTTACCGCGCCGGCAGCAGTTGGATCGAACCTGACGGTCAAGGCTGTCGTTTGTCCTGGATTCAACGTTACCGGGAAGGTGGTTCCTGTGACGGTAAACCCGGCACCGGTAATCGTGGGCGCATTGATGGTCAGGGGCAGGTTCCCCGTGGAACTCAAGGTCAGCGTGTTCGTAACGGCCGTTGTCACCCCATCGCTGCCGAATGCCAAGGTGGTCGCGGAGGTGGTCAGGGTGCGGGTAGCGGCCAAAAGCTGGAGTGCAACGGACCTGCCAATGCCACCGTCGATGCCCGTCAGAGTAGCGGTTGAGGCGGTCAGACTCGTCGAATTCACCGTAGCTGTGAAGTTAGCGGTAGTGGCGCCAGCCGCCACTGTGACTGTGGCCGGCACCGTCACAGCTGTGTTGTTGCTTTCCAAAGTCACAGCGGAACCGCCAGTGGCGGCAGCGACGTTGACCGTTACCGTGCAGACATCGGTCGTCGAACCGGTCACCGACAAGTTTGCGCAGGTGACTCCGGTCATCTTAGGGATTCCGGTTCCGGTAAGACTGATTGCCGTGCTGGTGCCAGCCGAGCTGTTGTTATTGCTGGAAATGGTCAACGCGCCGGTTACCGCGCCGGCAACTGCCGGATCAAACGTGAGGGTCAAAACAGTTGTCTGTCCTGGGTTCAGGGTGACAGGGAAGGTGGTGCCAGTGAATGCGAAGCCCGCGCCCGATATCGTGGGGGCATTGATGGTCAGGGGCAGGTTGCCCGTTGAGCTCAAAGTCAAAGTTCTGGTCTGAGTTGAAATTGCTCCCACGTTGCCGAAAGCCAAGGTGCTGGCGCTGGTGGTGAGGGTGCGCGTGGCGGCCAACTGACTCAGGGCGAAGCTGGCCGAGACGGTCCCCACGGTCGCATTCAGTGAGACCGTCTGGGCCGTCGTAACAGAAGAGACTGTTGCATTAAAAGCAGCGGTGGTGGCACCGGCTGCCACGGTGACTGATGCCGGTACGGTGACTGCCGCATTGCTGCTGGCCAGAGTCACGGCCAGGCCTCCGGTTGCGGCGGCCGCGTTCAGGGTCACGGTGCAGGCGTCGATAGCGGCGCCGGCAACGGAACTGCTGGTGCACGTGACTGCGGTCGGTACCGGCGTGCCGGTCCCGCTTAGGGCGATTGTCTCAATAGGATTCGAGGATGCCTGGGTGGTTACTGTCAGATTGCCAGTTACAGCGCCCGTCGCAGTCGGAGCAACCAGAGACACAGAGGCCAGGATCGTGAGAAGAGTTGCCCAGGTTCGAGCGGACCAAGCAGCGCGGGAGGGGATAGCCGAGTTACCCCGATTCCATGGCAAAATGACGGCGGAAAGGAATTCCTGCCAGATCGTAAGAATGGGCATCAACACTGGACGAACAACGGTTGCAACATCAGGTTTCTTCTCGGTAAGCGCGTTCATGCTAGTGGTCTCGCTTCTCCATGGTACCCAGTCAGCGCACACTGAAGGTTGAAAAAGTGTAGCATAATTTGCTTTTAGGTAACCACTATAAATTACCATTTGGTGCTTTAGGTAACTTTTTCCGCAAGCATTCTTCGCTGCAATGGATTGAGAATTAAGATGCGAATTCACGTCTGTAGTTTCCTTTCCGGCGATGGAAGGAACGATGGCAAGACGGAAACGCTTTCAACGGCATCGTAGATCGAACGTTCGACTGCCTTCTTCCGTATCCCAGGTACTCACCTGTGCCCAGGTTCCTGCATCGCCGACGAGCATTGAGCCCGTTTGTCTGCGCTGATTCCGGTTCATTTCCATCCCTCTCTTTCAGGGCTGCGTGGGCAAAACCCGACATCTGCGGAAACCGCTGCGGTTGACTTACCGCAACGACTCGTATGTTCCTGGCCCTAGAGAAATGGAAACAATTTCCTAGAAGCAATGCATGGGCCATTTCGCAGGCGATGTGCTCTAAAAACAACATGCGCTTTAAATTGTTTGAGTTAGAGGCAGGCGGAGTGGTCAAAATTAGACAGACCTTGTTTTTTACTCGGAATAAACTGTGTATTTTTTCCACAGCGGGTAGTTTTTACTCAGCATAATGAGAGTTCCCGGGGGCGCGTTTTATTCGAGAAGAGTGCAGAAGGGGCCAAGCGGCAATGTGAAGATGCTGCGGTTTGCAGAAGGGCTTTGGAGAATGGGCAGCAATATACGTGTGCCGCAGTGCCGGCTGGTCCAGGACTCCCGGTCCCGGGGGTTGAGGATGAGATTAATCGGGTTCGTCACACCTGTTTCTTGTTTGTTCGGAGCGCGGGTGGCGAAATTTCTGTGCAGACTACGCATGGAGTCTCGTGGCTTTCCATGGTTTCGGACGCAGGTTCAACCTCTGCGGATCCCGAATTTCCTTTTCTGCACACAATGACACCGCTCGACTGCGCCCAGCCTTGCACCAAAGTTGAACCTCGCTCCCGCTGGGTGAAAGCTTGTCTAGCTTAGGCACCTCTCTCGTGGCTATTCGGAGGCGAAGACGCGCTCGATGCGGCGGTCGGGGATGTGCCAGATGGCGGCTACCGCGGCATAGATGCCGAGGGCTATCCAGTGGTTGAGGAAGGCCAGTGGGAGGGCGATGAGGTAGAGGGCGATGGAGGCGAGTCCTTTGCGGTCGCGGCCGACGGCGCGGGCGAGGAGCGAGTCTGGGCCTTCACGGGCGATGAGCAGGCGGGCGAGTATCCAGTAGGCTAGTGCGGCCATGAGCAAGACAGAGCCGTAAAAGACAGTGGGGTAGGTGGCGAAGTGGTTTTCGCCCATCCAACCGGTGGCGAAGGGGAGCAGAGAGAGCCAGAAGAGCAGGTGGAGGTTGGCCCAGAGGATGGCTCCGGAGACGTGCTGGACGGCATGAAGCATGTGGTGGTGGTTGTTCCAGTAGATGCCGATGTAGAGGAAGCTGAGCACGTAGCAGAGCAGGACGGGCAGGATGGGGATGAGGGCGGAGAGTTGATCGCCTTTGGGGATGTGGAAGTCAATGACCATGATGGTGAGGATGATTGCGAGGACACCATCGCTGAAGGCTTCGAGGCGGGCCTTGGGCATTTGGGCTCCTTGGGAAGAGGAAGAAGACAGGAGCGATTGTAGCCTGTGGCGTGGGGCTTGGGGGAGAGGAAAGTCATCTTCAGGGCAGGTGAGGCTAGCCACACCCGTTGGCGGTTCCCTGCCCTGCCTCTGATCCGATATGGTGGCAGCACGATGCCACCGGGGCCACGCACGACCTTCTATCCTCGCGAACACGGCGCAACCGCGATGTTGCTGACGCCGTTTGTTGCCGCTGCAGTGCTGGCGCGGAGCTTCCGCTGGCAGGAGGTGGCCGGGCTTGGCGCGATTGCGGCAGCTTACGCGATGAAAGAGCCGCTGGTGGTGCTGGGACGGCGCCGCGGGCAGTGGCTGGGGCAGGCGTTTGGGACGTGGCCTGCGGAGTTGAGGGCTGCTGCGACGTGGCTGGTGGCGGAGGCTCCGATTGCCGGGGTTTCCGCACTGGCGCTGCTGCTGACGGGGCCGTGGATGGATTATGCGGCGATTTTTGCAGGGGCGGCGGGGTTTTTCGGGTTTGCGTTCTGGATCAATCTGAGGAACCGGCAGCGGAATCCGCTGTTCCAGGTGGCATGTGCAATTGCGCTGACGTCCACCTCGCTGGTGGCGGCGCTGTCGGCGACGGGGCGGTTTCCGGGCTGGTGCTGGCCGCTTTGGCTGCTGCTGGCGGCGCAGGCTACCGGGGGAATTTTCACGGTACATGCGCGGCTGGACGCGATGCTGGCGTTGCGCAAGACGGCCCAGGGCGCGCCGGCGGAAGTGAGCACGGCGCGGAGGTCGGCGATAATAGCCTGCGTGGCGATGGTACTGGGCTCAGTGGCGGCCGTGGTGGTGCATCGACCGATTGTAGGGGCGGGGCTGCTGTTTGCGGCGTGCGGCTATGCCTGGGATCTGCGGCGGCAGCGCGATGCAGCTGAGTTGAAAACGCCGCTTACACGCGTTGGCCAGCGATCGCTGGCGTTGTCGCTGGTCTACGGAGTGATGATCATTCTTGGACTGATGTAGGGCCGGCCTTGGCGCAGCTCCGGCCCGAATCGGAGTCAAATAGGCGGGGTTACTTCGGCTTTGCAACGCAGCGGGGATCGGCAATTTCTACGCGCCGGTTCTTGGCCCGGCCCTCATCCTTACTGTTGTCGGCGATGGGGATGGTCTTTCCGTAGCCTTTGGCTGTTAGCCGAGCCGCTGCAACTCCATGCTGGGTGAGCCAGGCGACAACCGCCTTGGCGCGCGCCTCACTCAGCGTCTGGTTATACGCATCGCCACCAACATTGTCAGTGTGCCCCTGGATCTCGAGCTTCAGAGTGGGGTCCTTTGTGAGAAGGCCCAGAATCTGCTGCAGGACCGGGTCCGAGACGGCTTGCAGGGTGGACTTGTTGAAGTCAAAGAGCACCCCGTAGAGAGCGACGTGGCAGTTTTTTGCCAGGTCGGTACTGAGGTCCTTTGTTGCTGCTCCTGCGTCGGCCACGCGAAGGTCGTATCCCTCGGAATTCATGTGCAGGCTGGCCCAGATATTTCGCCCATTCTGGGTGTAATGCGCGGAAATGGCCACATCGGCACCCATACGCTCATCCACAATGACCCACCCCGCCTTGGTGAGGGCATCGTGGTAAAGGATCCGGAAGAGGGGGTTGGAAAGTCCATCCGGTGCGGTGTAGATCTTGTCAATTGAGCTGGGGGCAACCTGCTCGGCGACTGTGGAGCCCTTTGGCGTGACCATGTAGGGAGATGGGTCGGCGAAGCCGTTGTGATATTTCGTCCCAGGAATCGGGCCCAGGAACGGAATATCCCCCGTTGCCGGGTTGATGACTTCTGGCTTTGCAGCAGGAGGATTGAGGGTCAGGGTGACCGGTACCGGCGCCGCCTCAATCACCTCAATGCCTGCGCGTTCCGCTTCCCCAGGTACGCCCATCAGCCCCCAGGCCTCAATGCCGTCCTTCTGGTAGTGGACCCAGAGCACTAGCCCACCTTGAGTCCACTCGCGAATCGTGGTCCACCCATGGGTAAGGAAGGCATCCTTGATCTTTGCGTAGGCCGCATCTCGGCTCGCTCCGGGCACAACCATGGGAAAATCCCAGTGCTTGCCGCGGACGACTTTACCCACGCCGCCACCGCTCCATGGCTCATGTGGAAAAGTATCTTCCGTCCAAGGCTCATAGGTCATGCGATAGGGTGTTCCGTAACTGGAAAGGAAGGTGAGTTCACTCGGCAAGGGTACCGTCTGGGCCGCGCAGTTCAACGCGCAAGAGCTGGCGATAACTACACCGCAGACCGTCACAAGGCGGCTAAGGGAAAAGCTCGCTGATGTCATGTATCTCTCCGTGGAATCCGCCAATGCTATCACCCTGGGGCCTGTTCACACTACCTGAGTGGTGGCGACGGGAGAGGAGTTTTCCTCAGTTCAAGAAGCGACGAGTGCGCTGTCACTGGTTACTGAAGCGAGCAGCGACGCAGACATGGGGAAAACTGGTCCCGTCCCTGCGGGTTGCGGCGCAAATCGGGCCATAACGCGTTCTCGCCCTCAGCGGTGGGGTCGCCACAGCTCTCGGACTCGGCCTTGCGTGCCCAGAATTGCTTGGCCCGATTCACGCTCGCAACGCCATCCATCCAGGGAGTGTGAACAGGCCCTAGATTCCACACATGTCAACTTATTCCGGCAGTATTCCATACCCCTTTGGCATAACTCTGAATCCAGGTTGGCGCTTACCTGTAAATCATTTTGAGTTCGATGCCCAGATCTTCGGGCGAGCCGAGTTGAGGGCGACTGCCCTTCGCTTAACAAGCCGGGCAATACATCTTCCGTGACTTCGAATGGCGATTCGAAGGCGGCCTGGCGCTGATTGTGGTTGGTCTGGGCCAGGGTCTCAGGCGGCAATAGCATCCGCAGAGCCACGAGTATAAGTCGAGTAACGCATCTGGCCCAGGCTGTGTATCATGGCTGTGCCGGAAACCAGTAAGCGTTTTCCGCGCCATTCTCCACCTTTGAGGCATTCCCATGAGCCAATCTCTCTCTCGCAGGCGATTTCTATCGACCGCCGCCGTTACCGGCGCCGCGACCTTGCTGCCGGGCGGCAATCCCGCTGTGGCCGTTGCGAGCGCGCCGCCGTCCACCGCGTCCACAACTGTGCGACCTGCGGGGGTGGCTTTGAAGGCGCAGCCGTTTCCGCTCACATCCGTTCGGCTGCTGCCGGGTGACTGGAAGAAGATGCAGGAGATCAACCGCAGTTGGCTCTATTCGCTGCCGAACGATCGGCTGGCGCATACGTTTCGCATCAATGCCGGAATTGCCTCAGATGCGGAGCCGCTGGGCGGTTGGGAAGCGCCCACGGGGGAGCTTCGCGGCCACTACATTGGCCACTACCTGTCGGCTTGCGCGATGCTCTACGCCAGCTCGGGTGACCTGCCCATCCTGGCCAAGGCCAACGAACTGGTGACGATGCTGGCGGCGTGCCAGCGCGCGGATGGTTACCTGAGCGCCTATCCAGACTCATTCTACGAGCGACTGCGCGAGCACAAGGAGGTGTGGGCGCCGTTCTACACGTACCACAAGATCCTGGCCGGAATGATCGACATGCATGAGCACGGGGGCAACGCGCAGGCGCTGCAGGTAGCCACGCGCATGGCCGACTGGGCGGACGAGTATTCGCGCACGTTCACGCCGGAAGAGTGGCAAAAGGTATTGCTGACCGAGCAGGGAGGGATGAACGAAGCGAGCTTTAACCTGTATGGCATTACCGGCAACACGAAATACCGCGAACTGGCTTACCGGTTTGAGCACAAGAAGATTTTTGACCCACTGGCCGCGAACCGGGATGAGCTTGCGGGCAACCACACCAACACCAATATTCCCAAGGTGATTGGCGCGGTACGGGGCTACGAGTTGACTGGGGACGAGCGCTACCGGCAGATTGCGGAGAACTTCTACCGCATGGTGACCGAGCACCACTCGTACTGCACCGGGGGTACGAGCTATGACGAGTTCTGGCAGCCGGCTGACGCGATTGCCGCACGCCTGGGCCAGTCGGACGAAGAGTGCTGCTGCAGCTACAACATGATGAAGCTGACGCGGCATCTTTTTGCGCAGCATCCGGATGCTCGCCTCTTTGACTACTATGAGCGGCTGCTGTTCAACGTTCGCGCCGGCACGCAGGACCGCAACGGAATGCTGATGTACTACGTGGCGCTGGAGCCGGGATTGTTCAAGACGTTTGGCACGCCGTTCGATGCCTTCTGGTGTTGCACGGGGACGGGGTCGGAAGAGTACACCAAGCTGAACGACTCGATTTACTTTCACGACGAGGACTCGGTCTGGGTGAATCTCTTCCTGGCTTCCAAGCTGGACTGGAAAGAGCGCGGGCTGCGCCTGCGGATGACCACGCGGCTGCCGAAGGAGGAGCGGGTTACGCTGACGGTCGAGGCTGCCCCGGCGGCACCGGTCGCGCTGCGGTTACGGATTCCATACTGGGCCACGGAAGGGGTGCGCCTGGAGGTGAACGGTGTGGCAAGGGAGATAGCGGCCATCCCGTCGAGCTATGTGACTGTGGAGCAGGCGTGGAAGGCTGGCGATGTGATTACGCTGGACCTGCCGATGACGCTGCACCTGGCAACGACGCCGGACGACCCGCAGGTGCAGGCCGCGATGTATGGGCCGCTGGTGCTGGCGGCGCGGCTGGGTTCGGAAGGGCTGACCAACACGATGATTTACAGCGGCGCTGGGCCGCGAGGCGACCAGGGATATCCCATGCCTGCGGTGGATGCGCGGGACCGGGATGGCAAGCCGCTGAGCCCGGCCGAGGGCGATGCATGGTTCAAGCGGGTGGAGGGGACGGCGCAGTACCGGCTGCAGTTCCAGACGATTGGACGCGGGCCGGTACACACACTGGTTCCGCTGGCCGACGTATTCGACGAGCGGTACTCGGTTTACCTGCGCAACCTGGCTGTTCCGGCCGGAGCGGCGGCGCAACCGGCGTAATCGGAACGGCTAGGCTGGCGGGAGTGTGCGCAGGTAGGCGATGACCTGCCAGCGCTGCTGCTCGGGGATGCTGGTCCACTGGGGCATGCCGAGGTAGGGGTTGCCGTTTTTGAGCATCCAGAAGATTTCGCCGTCTTTGGCGTGGCGGATACGCTCGGAGCGGAGGCTGGGGCGGGCGGGCTTGGTGGTGCGGCCGTTTGCGTCGACGCCGTGGCAGCGGGCGCAGTTTTCATGAAAGACCCGTTGTCCAGCTTGGGCGGCCTGAGGTTGGCCGGCGAAGGGGTTGCGTCGGGCGCGGTCCTCGTCGGGGACGCGGCGGAGCCAGGCGCCATCGGCAGCCAGCAAAACGGTGGGGACGAGCAACAGGAATGCCAGGGAAAGTTGGCGCAGTTTCATCGTGACCTCTGCTTTGACGATATCGCGGCTGGGGTGGGGGATGAAAGAGCCGCGAGATTTCCCCGGTGGCGTCGGCTCGGCTATTCTTGATAGCTATGAGCTACGCAACGGTCCCGAACCTCCATCTGCGCTCGCCCCAGGGCGAGTTTGTCAATGAGCCATTTGTCAACTTTGCCGCGCCGGAGAATGCCCGGGCGATGCAGGCGGCTTTGGACAAGGTGGGGAGCGAGTTGGGCCGCGAGTACGACCTGGTGATTGGCGGGCACCGGCAGCGGACTGCGGGCAAGATTGTCTCGATCAACCCTGCCAACCCGGCGCAGGTGGTGGGAGTACACCAGAAGGCCGGCCTGGAGCACGCACAGACAGCAATGGACGCGGCGCTTGCGGCATACCAGAACTGGAGCCGGGTTCCGGTGGAAGTGCGCGCTTCCCTGCTGCTGGGCGCTGCCGAGATTATCCGCAATCGCAAGTTTGAGTTTGGCTCTTGGCTGACGTACGAGGTGGGCAAGAGCTGGGCCGAGGCCGACGCGGACGTGGCGGAAACGATTGATTTTCTGGAGTTTTACGCGCGGGAAGCGCTAAGGCTGGCGCAGGCGACCACGCCGATCCAGTACCCCGGAGAGAGGAATGAGTTGCGCTATATTCCGCTTGGCGTGGGAGCCGTGATTCCGCCGTGGAATTTTCCGTTTGCGATTATGGCGGGGATGACGGCGGCGGCGATTGTGGCGGGCAATACAGTGATTTTGAAGCCGTCGAGCGACTCGCCGACGATTGCCGCGCGCTTTGTGGATGTACTGGAAGAGGCGGGGATTCCGGCGGGGGTGGTGAACTTCTGCCCGGGGTCGGGCGCGAGTTTCGGCAATGCGATTGTGGAGCATCCGAAGACCCGGTTCATCGCCTTTACGGGCTCGAAGGCGGTTGGGCTGGATATCCACGAAAAGGCGGCGAAGACGCAGCGCGGGCAGATCTGGATCAAGCGCACGATTTTGGAGATGGGCGGCAAGGACTCGATTCTGGTGCTGGCGGACGCGGATGTGGATGCGGCGGCGGATGCGGTAGTGGCCTCGGCGTTCGGGTTCAGCGGGCAGAAGTGCTCGGCTTGCTCGCGGGCGATCATTGAGGCACCGATTTATGAGGCTTTTGTGGAGAGGGTACGGGTGCGCGTGGCCAAGCTGACGGTGGGCGACCCGGTGCGGAACCTGAACCTGGGGCCGGTGGTGAACAAGGCCGCCTATGAGAGCATCTTGGGCTACATTGAAACGGGCAAGCGGGAAGGCCGCCTGATTTCCGGTGGGTCCGCTGTGGCCACGCTGGAAGAGGGGTACTTCCTTGAGCCGACGGTGTTTGCCGATATTGCGCCGGATGCGGTGATTTCGCAGGAAGAGATTTTTGGGCCGGTGCTTGCGCTGATTAGGGTGGCCAGCTACGAGGAAGGCCTGGCGGTGGCGAACAACACGGAGTATGGGCTGACGGGGGCGATTTTCTCCGCCGACCGCGCCCGGCTGGACGACGCCGCGACGGAGTTCCACGTGGGCAACTTGTACCTGAACCGGAAGTGCACAGGAGCAATGGTCGGCGCGCATCCGTTTGGTGGCTTCAACATGAGCGGAACAGACTCGAAGGCGGGCGGGCCGGACTATCTGCTGCTGTTTACGCAGGCGAAGAGCGTGGCGGAAAAGCTGTAAAGGCAAGTCGGCGACACGATTGGATGGGCTGTGCAGCGATATGCGGCGCGGCCCATTACCGTTTTGTCGGCGGTTGACGGGCTGCCGGCATGGATGGAACTTTGGGCGCAGTGGGCACGTATCTCCGTCGGCGCGAGGATATGCCAGGTGGATTGGTGGCGGTTGGCGTGTGCCTGAGATTGGCGCAGACCTGGGCGCAATAAATTCATTCCGGATTGCGCCGAGGTATGCCAGACTCGAAGAGCAAGCAGAGAGAATGAGGCGCGTGCAATCTTTGTCCGCGCAAGCCGTACACCCCATGGGCCTGTAGCTCACTTCCCCGGAAGGTCCGTTGCATGAAGCAGTTTGAGACGTTTGTCCTGGATAGCGCCGATCAGTGCCTTTGGCGGCGCAGTTCACAACTGGCACTGGCGCCGAAACCCTTTGCCATTCTTCGCTACCTGGTGGAGCATCCCGGACGGCTGGTGACGCATAACGAGTTGCTGGACGCGCTGTGGCCGAACACGTTTGTGCAACCGCAGGTGCTGCGTACCTACATTCTGGAGCTGCGGAAGGTGCTGGGCGACGACGCGAACACGCCACGGTATATCCAGACGATTCCGAAGCGCGGATACCGGTTTGTGGCCACGGTGACGGATTGCGTTGCGGTCGAGTCGCTGGTGGCACCGGTAGCTGAACAGCCGACCGCAGCGCAGGCGGGGATGAGGCCAGCGAGTGAGCCGCCGGGCCGGGTTTCGAGCTTACTGGTGGGTCGCGAAACGGAACTGAAGCAACTGCAACACTGCGCAGCCCTGGCCGCAGGCGGCCAGCGGCAAGTGGTGTTTATCACCGGCGAGGTAGGCATTGGCAAGACCACGCTGGTGGACGCTTTTATCGAGAGTACTGCCGAGACAACGGTGGTGGTGCGCGGGCAATGCGTCGAGGGTTTTGCGGGCAAGGAAGAGTACTACCCGGTGATGGAGGTACTGCGCCAACTGTGCGCCTCTGCAGATGGCGAATTGGCGTGCCGAACGCTGAGCGCGCTGGCTCCGGCATGGCTTTCGACGCACAGGACGGCTAGCGGACCAGAAGAGGCGCAGTCCGCGCGGGAGCGGATGCCTGGGGATGTGTGCCGCGCGCTGGAGGAGATATCGGCGGCGCGTCTGGTGGTGCTGGTGTTTGAAGACCTGCATTGGGCCGACGCATCGACAATGCATCTTCTGTCTGCCCTGGCGCGGCGGCGAGGCGAGGCGCAGTTGATGATTGTGGCCACCTACCGGCCTCATGACGGAGGAGTGCTGGCAGGCGAGGTTCCGCTGAAGGCGATCCGGCAGGATTTGCGGATGCGCAGGCTGTGCGCGGAAGTGGCGCTGCTGCCCCTGGACAAGGCTGCGATGCAGGCGCTGCTGGGCCGGGAGCTGAACCAAGAGGCGATGGCAGGCGGCATGGCGAGCTTTATTCATCGACGCTCCGAGGGGAACCCGCTGTTTGCCATCGCGATACTGGAGCACCTGATCGCGCAGCGTCTCCTGGTACGCAGGCAACTTGATTCCGATAGGCCGGCGTTTGTATGGACACCAGCCGCAGCGATTCAAGAGATGGAAGCGGAAGTGCCGGCGGGTCTGGCGGAGATGATTGAGCTGGAGCTGGAGCGGCTGAGCGCGACAGAACAGTCGTTGCTGGAGGCTGGGAGCCTGACGCAGATTGCTTTTCCGGCGTGGTCGGTGGCGGCGGCGCTGGGCAAAGAGACGAGCGAAGTAGAAGCGGCGTGCGACGAGCTTGCAAGGCGGCTTTACTTTGTGGAGCGAGCGGGGCAGGATGAGTTGCCGGATGGGTCGTTCTCAACGTACTACGTGTTTGCGCATGGCCTGTTTCGCGAGGTGCTGTACCAGCGACAAGCCTTTTCGCGACGAGCGGAAAGGCACGTCCGGATTGCGGAGAAGCTGACATATCTGTTTCGTGGCCGGGAGATCAGCGTGGCGCGCGATGTGGCGCTGCACTTTGAGGCAGCGGGGAGCGCAGCGCGGGCGATGGAAGCGTTGCGTACGGCAGCGGAAAACGCGGCTCGGCGCGCGGCTTGGACAGAAGCTGCAGACCTGCTGGAGCACTGCTTGCGGATATGCCGGAGCGGGAAGGGCGCAGGGTTGGGCGTGGCCACGGAGGGGGTGGAAAGCGAGCTCCTGCGAGAGCACGAAATGGCCGTGAAGGCCACGTCAAGCCCGTCAAAGAGCAGGCAAAAAACCTCCACGAAAGCTTGACGGTTTCTGGACGAAACTTTAACAACTTAATTTTTGCGAATGGTTAATCTGACTTTCGTAGGCAGGAGGTCACACCATGACAAACACCGTTCGCAACTTCATCTTGGCTTCAGCAGCAGTCGTCGCCATCGCCTTCACCGCAACCTCCGCAATGGCGGAATCCCACGTCAATATCCCCTTTGAGTTCAAGGTTGGCAACAAAACGCTTCCAGCAGGAGATTACGTGGTTGCGCAGAACCTGAACCACTCGTCCGTACAGCTGATCAGCAGGGACGGCACGAAGAGCTTCAGCTGGGTTCTGGAGCCCGGAGATCCGGATCCAGCCTCGACTGCGGTGGTGCTGAGCTTTGACGTGAACGGAAGCACGGATTGGCTGCGCACGATTCAGTATGGACCGCAGACGACGCCGAAGATCGATCCGGGTTCGCGCCGCTTCGAGTACTCGACACTGCGTGTGCTGCACGCCCACTAGAACGGATTGCCTGCCCATGGATTGGGTGGGATAGTAGCTTCCCCCGGAACAGCCCCGTTTGGCTGGAAGCGAGGGCGGATCGCACGAGCGATGCGCCCTCGCTTTGCGTGTGCGCCCATTGGTGAGGGAGGGTCCGTGGATTGTGGGAGAATCAAGAAGTGAATACTTCTTCCGTACTGTTGCCAGAACCGTCTTGTGCTGCATCGCTTGAGAACCGTCTGCAGATTGCCTGCGCGATTGCGCGCGAGGCAGGGCAGCTGCAAAAGCGCCGATTTCAGGTGCGGGCTACCGCACTTGAGCAGACCTACAAGTACAAGGGGCCGCAGGACTACATTACGGCGACCGACGGCGAGGTGGAAAAGCTGATCCGTGCCCGGCTGTTGAGTGCCTTCCCCACGGATACGATGCTTGGCGAAGAAGACGGCGGACAGGTTTCGGAAGCTACTTGGGTGGTGGACCCGATCGATGGCACGGGCAACTTTGCACGGGGCATTGCGCACTTCTGCGTTTCCATTGCGCTTGTGTGGAAAGGCAAAGCCTCGATCGGGGTGATTTACCAGCCGATGCTGGACGAGTTGTTTGCCGCGGCCACCGGGCTGGGCGCGACGCTGAACGGGGAGCCTATCAAGACGTCTTCCGTTACCCGGCTGGATCGCTCACTACTGGAGGTGGGCCGTGCGAGCCGGCAGCCGCAGGGGCCTTACCTGGAGATGCTGGAGAAGGTGATGAGCTCTGGCGCGGCGATTCGCGGGGCAGGTTCGGGGTCCCTGGCGGTGGCCAATGTGGCGGCCGGGCGCATTGACGCATGCTACGAGACGCACATGTACTCTTGGGACTGCCTGGCCGGGCTGGTGCTGGTTGTGGAAGCTGGGGGACGTGTCAACGACTTTCTGGCGTGCGACGGACTGCTGAAGGGAAATCCAATCTTCGCTTCTGCGGCGGGAATTGCTGAGGAATTGGCGGCGGTGGTGGGTTGCCCGCTGCCTGCGCGTGGCTGAGTTATCCGCGCTGAAAAAGCACGATGCCCGGAAGTAACCACTTCCGGGCATCGCTTTTTGGAGACATGAAGATGGACTAGGTTCCTGTGCGGGCCATGCCAGGCGCGCGGGCGGGTTGGGTTCCAGGAAGATTTGCGGACTGCTCCTCGGCATCAATGCGACTCCCGACTTCAGCAGCGGCCTGGGCCAGCACCTTGTGGTGGAGGGTAAAAAGGGCAAGTTCCAGCCGGTCTCCGACCCCGGTTTTGTCGTAGATGGAGCGCAGGTAGTTTTTGATGACCTGCTCGGTGGTGTGCAGCCGCAGAGCGATCTCGCGATTTTTGCAACCTTGTACGATGAGTGCAACGATGCGCATTTCTTTGGGGGTGAGCCGGTCGCGAACTCTTGCTCCGACTGCATCTTCATCAACGCGGGAGCTGGCCATGGCCTGCAAGGGCTGCCAGATTTCACCCGCTGCGACCTTCCGGACGCACTCGACGAGGGCGGCTCCCGTGGAATTTCGGAAGAGGACGCCGCGAAACCCCTGCTGGAGGTAACCGGCGGAGCTTTCCACGTTTTCGGCGATCACAATCCCCCGGGAACCATGTGTTTCGAGCAGGATTCGCAGTCGTGCCGTGTCGGGCTGCAACGCTGCGGCAAACAGGACGACCGCGCCCGGAAACGTCGTGATGGCGTGCATCATCCGTTCCACGTCGGAGCATTGCGCAATGATGCGCAACTCCTCGTCCATGGCCAGAACCTTTGCAGTCCCCGCACGAAAAATGGCCTGCGAGTCCGCCAGTATCACTTTCATCATCGCCTTTACCTCGCCTCCTTCGGAAGACAGTCGAAGAAGCAACTCCCACGGCAGGGCGCTTCAACTGCCAGGATCTTCCACGGAGAGAAGCGCACCTGCAGCTTCCTGTTCCGCTCCTGAACCGAATATCGGCGCAGATCGAAAGTTCATGGAAATGTTCCGTTTCGCGACAACCGGGAAAAGGGGGTGTGGCTTTTTGACAACACAGTGGCAGGTCTTACGCCCGCTTGCAGTGCCCGACATTTTCAAGAGTAACAATCTCAGGTTACTTCTGGCGCAAATCCGTCCCTCTTTGGTTACTTGCTAGGAAAATACCACCGCTTTCGTGGCAGGTAAATACTCAATTCTGGTGAGGCGTTACACTGGAGCAATCATGAGCAGGCCGATTCTATTCGCCGTTGACGACGATCCCAGTGTTCTGGAAGCAGTCGTGCAGGATCTCCGCCGCAAATATGGGGCAACATACCGTGTGTTGCGCGCCGGCAGCGGCCCCGCCGCAGTGGAAACCCTCCGCCAGTTGAAAGCCAGGAATGAAGCCGTTGCACTGCTGATCAGCGACCAGCGGATGCCGGGGATGACGGGGGTGGAGTTTCTGGAGGCGGCGCGCAGCCTGTATCCGGAGGCGCGGCGCGTGCTGCTGACGGCGTATGCGGACACGGAGGCGGCCATCCGCGCGATCAACTCGGCGCGCATCCACTATTACCTGACCAAGCCTTGGGATCCGCCGGAGGAGAAGCTCTACCCGGTGCTGGACGACCTGCTCGAGGACTGGAATGCGGGATACCAGCCGAGTTTCCAGGGGTTACGGGTGATTGGGCATCGCTGGTCGCTGAAGGACCACCAATTGCGCAGCTTCCTGTCGCGGAACCATGTGCCGTACCGGTGGCTGGACGCAGCTGGGAACGAAGAAGCGCTTCGTCTGCTGCATGAGCACCAGTTGGACGGCAAGACGTTACCGGTTGTGCTGTTTTCCGACGGCAGCTCCCTTGTGGATCCAGACCCTGGAGCGCTTGCGGCAAGAGTGGGACTGCGCACGCAGGCGACGCAGGACTTCTACGACATGGTCATTGTGGGGGGTGGGCCGGCGGGGCTGGCGGCGGCGGTGTACGGTGCCAGCGAGGGGCTGAAGACGCTGGTGATTGAGCCGGTTGCGCCGGGCGGGCAGGCGGGTTCGACGTCGTTGATTGAAAACTACCTGGGATTTCCGTCGGGCATTACCGGGGCCGATCTGGGTAGGCGGGCCCATATGCAGTGCCTGCGATTTGGGGTGGAATTCCTGACCCAGCGCGCGGTTGGGCTGCGCATCGACGGGCAGTACCGCTTTGTGCAGCTTGGGGATGGGCGCGAGGTTTCATCGCACGTGCTGCTGCTTGCGATGGGGGTTCAGTATCGGCGGCTGGATATTCCGGGCTGCGACCACCTGACGGGCCGGGGCATTTATTATGGCGCAGCGCTGGTGGAAGCGTCCGCCTGCAAGGACGAGGAGATATTTGTGGTTGGTGGGGCCAACTCCGCCGGTCAGGCGGCGCTTCACTTTGCCAAGTTTGCCTGCAAGGTAACGATGCTGGTGCGCGGGCCGAGCCTGGAAGCGAGTATGAGCAAGTACCTGATCGACGAAATTGAGCGGACAGGCAACATTGTGGTGGAGCCGCATACGGAGGTGGTGGCGGCGGAGGGCGAAGAGCGGCTTTCGGCGATTCGGACGGTGTGCCCGGAGGGGGAGACAAGACGGGCGACCAGCTCGGTTTTTGTCTTTATCGGGGCCGAGCCGCGGACGGACTGGCTGCCGGCGGAGGTTCTGCGCGATGAGCGGGGCTTTGTTCTGGCCGGCCCGGACTTGGAAGCCAACCCCCAGTTTGCAGCGTTGTGGAAGCAGAAACGCGACCCTTATCTGCTGGAAACCAGCGTTCCGGGAATTTTTGTGGCGGGCGACGTCCGGCACGGGTCAGTTAAGCGGGCCGCCTCGGCCGTGGGCGAGGGTTCGATTGCGATTCAGTTCGCGCACCAGTACCTGGCGAGTTTTTAGCTGGCGTGAAACTATTTCTGTTTCTTTGAAAGCTTGAGAATCGTTCCGCAGCGTGGGACATCAGTTGATATTGGCAGCCATTTTTACAGATTGTGGCCGCCACACCCCTGGAACGGGAAAGGCGTATGCGCGAAGACGGCCAAATCGAGACTCAACCAGTGGCACTGAGCGATTACGCCGCAGAGCTGAGCCGGGTGGCCGTTTTTGCCGCCGTGCCCTCAGAGGAGTTGGCCACGCTGGGGCAGGCAGATCTGCTGACGGTGCCTGCGGGGACTACGGTGCTGGACCCTTCGGTTCCGTTTCGCGCGTACTGCGTGATGCTGGAGGGCGAGGTAACATCGGACCGGATGGAGCCGGATGGTTCCTTTACGCGGATTGGGATTGCGCGGACCGGGGAGTGTTTTGGCGAGGTAGTCCTGCTGACGGGCAAGAAGCCGATGGTGAAGGTGGTCGCCGTCGAGCCGAGCCGCATTCTGAGGTTTTCCGAGGACAACTTCTGGCATTTGATGAACTGCTGCCCGCAGGTGCGGACGGTGGTGCTGGCGAATATGCAACAGCGACTGCAGGCGTATCAGGCGGAGGCGGCGCACCGAGAGAAGCTGGTTTCGCTGGGTACGCTCGCGGCGGGGTTGATGCACGAATTGCACAACCCGGGGGCCGCGGCCAAGCGGGCTGCCTCGCAGCTGCGGGAGAACCTGGGGCGGCTGCAGATGCTGAGCCTGCGCTTCTGTGATCGGGAGAACACCCCCGCGCAGGTGGCGTGTATGCGAGAGCTGCAGCAGGACGCGATCGCCCACGCCAAGGCCACGCCGATGAGCTCTCTGGAACAGTCAGACGCGGAAGAAGCGATGGCCGAGTGGCTGGATGCCTCGGGGGTGGAGAATGCGTACCGGATTGCGCCATCGCTTGTGGGCATTGGCCTGAATCCGGACGAGTTGACTTGCATGCGGCACGAGTTCGCCTCCGATGGGCTGTCGGACGCGCTGAACTGGCTGGAGTCGCTGGTGTCGAGCGTATCGCTGGTTGATGCGATTGAGGAGAGCGTCACCCGGGTTTCCGAGCTGGTGATGGCCGTGAAGAAGTTTGCGTATGATGACCGCTGCACCCTTCGCCAGTTTGACGTGCATGACAGCATTCAGAGCACGGTGACGATTCTGGGCCACAAGCTGCGGTTGAAGCAAATCACAGTGGACAAGCACTTTGACGCGAGTCCGGCCATGATCCGCTCGACCGGAGTGGCTTTGAGCCAGGTGTGGACGAATCTGCTGGACAACGCGATCGACGCTTCGCCGGAGGGCGGAACGATCGAGGTGCGCACATGGAGCGAATCGGGGCAGCTTGCTGTTTCGATCACCGACCACGGGGCGGGGATTCCCGAGGATGTGCAGGCGCGGATTTTTGACCCATTTTTCACGACCAAGCCTGTGGGCAAGGGGACGGGGCTGGGTCTGGAGATTGTGCACCGGATTGTGACGCAGAACTTCAGCGGGAGCATCGAGGTCGAGTCCAAGCCCGGGCGGACGTGTTTTACGGTTCGCCTTCCCCAGGCGTGATGATTTCCCCGACCAGAAGTTCTCCCAAACTTCGGCCCTCCTCTTCCTCTGTTTTCCAAGCCTGACCGTTTCCCAAAGCCGATGTATTGCCATATGTGACTGTGGGAGGCGCGCCGGATGCTGCGCGCACCTGCGTAATGTTACCCGCTCACCAGCCGATACAACCCCAGTAGGCATCCGCCACCGGGACCTGAAGCATGGACGAGCAGGAAGAAAAATGGGCTGTGCTGCGAGCTGAGAAGCTGGCAATGCTGTTGTCAGCAACGCTGGACGCGCTGGAAGAAGGGGTTGTCGTGCTGGACGGCGACTCGCGGGTTGCCTACTGGAACCTGGCCGCCACGAGCATCAGCGGGTATGCCCGGGAAGCGCAGATTGGTCGCGCTTCGCCGCCTGGGTTTTACCGGTTGGACGCGCGGCATCAGGAAGATATTCAGGCTCACGCGGAGGCTCAGGAGCCGGTCCATGGCCACTTTGCGACGAGCGAGGTGAATCTGCTGGCGCCCGACACATCCGTCCAGGCACCCAGCTGCGGCGACCGACCGGTGCTGGTGGAGCTGCGTCATAAAGCGGGCCACATGCTGCCGGCGATGCTGCGGCGGACAGCGCTGCGGGACGAGCTGGGGATGCGGTTTGGGACGCTTCTGCGCTTTCATCCAGCCGAAGACGCCGACCAGTTGCCTCATGGAGAAAGCGGCGAGGGCGTGGGCGTGGAGCACAGCCAGGCGGATCTGGAAGACCGGCTGGACCAGAGCTGGCGCGACTGGACCTCGTCCGGGGTATCGTTCGGGCTGCTGTGGATTACGGTGGACCAGGCGGAGCGGCTTCGGAAGACGCATGGGCGGGACGCCTGCGAGGCGATGCTGCAGTCGGTAATCAAGACGTTGCGGCACGGATTGAAGCCAACTGAAATTTTGGGTCGATGGGGCGACAACGAGTTTCTGGTGCTGGCTCACGAGCGGACAGCAGAAATGCTGAAGGCACACGCGACGCATCTGCTGGGACTGGCGCGTACCGCAGAGTTCAAGTGGTGGGGCGATCGGGTGACGCTAACCGTCTCGATTGGCGCGGCGCAAGCCAACGGGACGGAAAACCTGAGTACCCTGCTTAAACTCGCTCAGAAAGCGATGCAGACGAGCATCTTCAACGGCGGCAACCGGGTGACCGACGACCACAACACAAGGGGGCGCGCATGTTCGCAATCGTAGGAATCGCAGTCGTGCTGGGCGCCATCGTCGCCGGCTATCTGATGGAAAAAGGCAATCTGATGGTGCTGGTGCAGCCGGCGGAGCTGATCATCATCGGCGGGGCGGCGCTTGGTACGCTGCTGATTGCCAACCCAATCCACATCATCAAATCAATCTTCGGCAACCTGTTGGGAATTCTGAAGCCTTCGCCATTTGGCAAGAAGCGCTATACGGAGACGCTGAAGATGATGTTCGAGTTTCTGAACAAGGTACGCAAAGAGGGTCTGCTTTCGGTGGAGATGGATGTTGAGAAGCCGAAGGAGAGCGTGATCTTCAAGAAGTATCCGGAATTTATCAAGGATCACCACGTGATGGACTTTGTGTGCGACACGCTGCGCATGGCCATCACTGGGGGTGTGGAGCCGTTTGACATGGACCAGATGATGGAGCTGGACATGGAGGTTCACCACCACGAGACGAATGCGCCGATCGCCGCGCTGTCGACAGTTGCCGACGCACTGCCTGGGCTGGGGATTGTCGCCGCTGTGCTGGGCGTGGTGATTACGATGGGCGCGATCGGCGGACCTCCGGAAGAGGTGGGACACAAGGTTGCGTCAGCGCTGGTCGGGACGTTTCTTGGCATTCTGTTGTGTTACGGGGTAGTTGGACCGCTGGCGGCGCTGATGACCAAGGGGGCCGAGGCACACAACGAATACCTGCACGTGCTGCGGGTATTGTTGCTGGCTTTCCTGAAGGGCAATGCTCCGATGATTGCGCTGGAGATGGCGCGCAGAGCGATTCCGGCTCATCTGCGGCCGACGTTTGAAGAAATGGAGAAAGCCTGTAAGGGCGCGCCGGCAGCGTGAGAGGTTGTTTTGTGATCTTCGGCGGCATTGCATCCGCCGTTGCGTTGCTGGTTTGTCGTTTGAGTGATTGAGGAAGCCATGTCTGAAGGCAAGCGCCCAATTATCGTGATCAAGAAGAAAGGCGGCCACGGTGGCCACCACGGCGGCGCGTGGAAGGTCGCGTATGCGGATTTTGTGACGGCGATGATGGCGCTGTTCATTGTGCTGTGGCTGCTGAACTCGACGCCGCAGGTGAAGAAGGCAGTAGCTGGGTATTTTCAGGATCCGACCAGTTCGCACAAGGAGACGGGCTCAGACAAGGTGGGCGACGACGACTCGATCCCGATCGACAAGCAGAACGTGCAGAAGCTGAAGGAGCAGATCGAAAAGGCAATCAAGGAGCAGAAAGACCTGCAGAAGCTGGCAAAGAACATCGAGATTACGATCACACCGGAGGGGTTGCGGATTGAGCTGATCGAGGACAAGAACGGGACGTTTTTCCAGTCGGGGAGCGCGGTGCTGTCGAAGCCGGGGCAGGAGTTACTGGGAATGCTTGCCGGACAACTGAAGGCGCTGCCGAACCACCTGCTGCTGGAGGGGCATACGGATGCGCAGCCCTACTCTCCCGAGGCGGCATATACGAACTGGGAGTTGTCTGCGGACCGGGCGAACTCGGCGAGGCGGCTGCTGCAGCAGGATGGAGTGCGGCAGGACCAGATATCGCAGGTGCGGGGATATGCGGACCAGTTGCTGCGGGTGAAAAACAACCCGCTGGACCCGTCGAACCGGCGGATTTCTCTGATTGTGCAATGGGTGCAGATGATTGCGCCGAAGCTGCCGGAAGGCGCTGAAGTTGGGAAGGATGGGAAGGCTGAGGTAAAGGCTGGGGCGGCGGAGGGGAAGTCTGAAGGAAAAGCTGACAGCAAGGCCGCGGCGCAGCCGACGGCGGCGCCTGGCAAGCCGATCGCGGCGCAAGTGGCGGCGAAACCGAGCGCAGTCAAGCCATCGCTTATGGATAGCCTGAAGGGGATGATGCCGGGGAGCAAGAAGAAGTAGAGGTGGGCATGGTTTGCGGGCCTGTCACACCAGGTTTTCTCGGCCCGGCTCAGCAGCAGCGATAGGGGGCGGCGGTTTTGAGGTCTACTTTGCCGGGTTCCTGTTCGGGTTCGGAGCAGGGAGCTGGGACTCCGCGGAGGGTGAGAATGCATCGCCAGGCTGCTGAGCCGACGATGGCGATGGCTCCGGCGATGAACAGAGTCATGAGGCTGCACTCGATCCAGCCCTGCAGCTGTGTGCCGGGGCGGTGAGCCATGGGCCAGAATGTCTGGGAGATAGACATGGTGCCGGCGGTGACGGTGGTGACCAGCACGAAGAGGCCGGGGAGTAGCGTGCACCAGGCGTATTTGGCCTTGTCGTGGTTAACGAGGTAGGTGGTCATGGTGCCGAGGGCGATGGAGGCGAGGAGTTGGTTTGCCGTGCCAAAGAGCGGCCAGATGGTGGCGATGGTTCCGCCCCAGATGAGGTATCCCCAGGACAAGACGACCAGTGCGGTGGCGAGCAGGTTGCCGGGGAGCCAGTTGGTGCGCCCCCAGGGACGATAGAGCTTGCCCATGAGTTCCTGCATGACGTAACGGGCGACGCGGGTGCCGGCATCGATGGTGGTGAGGATGAAAAGGGCCTCAAAGAGGATGGCGTAGTGGTACCAGTAGCTCATGAGGCGAGCCATGCCGGGGAGGTTGCGGAAGATTTGTGCCATGCCGATGGCCAGGCTGACTGCGCCGCCGGTGCGTCCGGCTAGCTGTTCACCGACCTGCGCGGAGAACTCCGGCAGCTTAACGGTGTGCAGGCCGAGCCTGGCGAAAACCGCTGGCGGGGCGTTGATGGCGAAGTAGTCTCCGGGAGCGAGGGAGCAGGCGGCGATGAGGGCGAGCACGCCGACGAGGGACTCGGCGAGCATGGCTCCGTAGCCGATGAAGCGGGCGTCCGTTTCCTTGTCAATGAGCTTTGGGGTTGTGCCGGTGGCGACGAGAGCGTGGAAGCCGGAGATGGCTCCGCAGGCAATGGTGATGAAGAGAAACGGGAAGAGCTTGCCGGGGATGACGGGGCCGCCGCCGTGAATGTAGGGGGTGACGGCGGGAAACTGCAGCTGGGGATGGACGATGAAGACGCCGAGGATGAGCGCGGCGAGGGTGCCGAGTTTGAGGTAGGTGGAGAGGTAGTCCCGGGGCTCGAGCAGGAGCCAGACCGGCAGCACCGAAGCGAGAAATCCGTAGGCGCAGAGAAGCAGGACGATGCCGTGGGCGCTGAAGGTGAATGCGGCGGCGGCCGGGGAGTTGGCAACCCAGTGTCCGCCGACGAGCGCTGCGAGCAGTGCTATGACACCGAAGATGGACGGGCCGAGTACTACGACGCGTCCGCGCGCACCCTTGAACATCCACAGGCCCATGACCATGGCGATGGGAATGGTGCAGCCGATCGTGAAGATGCCCCAGGGGCTTTGGCTGAGGGCGTTGACGACGATGATGGCGAGGCCGGCCATGGCGACGATGACGATGAGAAGGACGGCGACCATGGCGAGCAAGCCGGTGGCTGGGCCTACCTCGCGACGGACGATGGTGGGCAGGGAGTTGCCGTCGTGACGGAGCGAGCCGATGAGCACCGTCATGTCCTGCACGGCACCGGCGAGGACGGCACCAGCAACGAGCCAGATGAGTCCGGGAGCGTAGCCGAACTGGGCGGCGAGCGTGGGCCCGACAAGCGGACCAGCGCCGGCGATAGCAGCAAAGTGATGGCCGAAGACGACCCACTTGGGAGAGGGCACGTAGTTGTGGCCGTCGCGGAGGCGATGCGCGGGGGTGATGTTGCGATCGTCCAGGACGAAGGCTTTGGTGGCCAGCATGGCCGAGTAATAGCGGTAAGCCACGGCGAAAATGCCGAGGACGACGAGCAGAAGGGGAAGCGTATTCACAGGCGGGTCTAAGACCTCAGGCAATCGGGGAAGATCGGGTGGGTGAAGTATATCAATGACCGGAACAGCTGCGGGTTGCAGATCCCGCGACAGACACCTGCAACCCATCGCGCGCTGGCGCATCTGTTTAGTATGGCGACTTCTTTGTTTTCCTCTTTGCAAGTGGGTGAGTTGAAGCTGGCTCACCGTGTGGTGATGGCTCCCTTGACGCGGTTGCGCTCGACGCAGCCGGGCGATGTACCGAACACTTTGAATGCCGAGTATTACAACCAGCGCGCCTCAGAGGGTGGGCTGCTGATTTCCGAGGCGACGCAGATTTCCTTGCAGGGCAAGGGATATCCTGCCGCGCCTGGGATATATTCCGCGGAGCAGGTTGAGGGCTGGAAGCTGGTGACCAGCGCGGTGCACTCCAAGGGCGGATATATTTTTGCCCAACTGTGGCATGTGGGGCGCACCAGCCACACGTCGCTGCATCCGCAGCAGGGATTGCCTGTGTCGTCCTCGGCGATTGCTTCAGCAGATGGCAAGGCGCTGACGGCGAGCTTCCAGCCCGTTGACTTTGAGACTCCGCGGGCGCTGGAGACCTCGGAGTTGGCGGGGATTGTGGACGATTATCGTCACGCGGCGGAGTGCGCCAAGGCGGCGGGCTTTGACGGAGTGGAGATTCACTCGGCCAATGGGTATCTGCTGGACCAGTTCCTGGAAAATGGCGTGAACCATCGCACGGATGCTTATGGCGGGTCGATTGAAAATCGTGCCCGGCTGACGCTGGAAGCGGTGGATGCTGCGGTGGAGGTATGGGGCAAGGGCCGCGTGGGTATTCGATTGTCTCCGTATGGGAAGTTTGGCGGAATGAGCGACTCCGACCCCTTGGCACTCTTCACCTATGTGCTGGAGCAGCTTTCCGCGCGTGGCATTGCATATGTCCACCTGATTGAGCCGCGGGCTGGCAATGCGGGTGGCGGAGCGCCAACAGACAACTCTGCACCCCATGCCGCTGAGATTTTCCGGAAGTACTTCAAGGGCGTGCTGATTTCCGCCGGCGGATACACTGCGGCGACTGCCCAGGATGCGATTGCAGCCGGATACGCCGATGCGGTTGCCTTTGGGCGGCTGTTCATCGCGAATCCCGACCTGCCGGAGCGGTTCCGGGAGGGTGCGGAGCTGAACCACTATGACCGGAGCACCTTCTACGGCGGCACGGAAAAAGGGTACACGGACTATCCGGCGCTGGCCGAGGTTGGCGCCGCCAAATAGCGCTAACAATGCAAGTTGACACCACTGAGAGGGAGCCGGCATGTGCCCCTTCCCTCTTGTGGTTTTCGAGGATGGATTTGGGATGTTAGGATGGCAGCGATTGGAGAAGCTGCCTGTGAACCGTTGCGCGTTGAAAACCTTTCCATTTGCCAGAAACCTGGTGCTTGCCGTTGGCCTTGTCACTGCCCTCACCGTGGGTGCATCCGCGCAGACCGCGACGCCTGTTTTCCGCCTGGACGGCGGGAACACCACCTATGCCTTTGGGGTGAACGAGCGGGGAGAGCTGCAGCAGATCTACTGGGGTGGGCGCGTTGCTGACACGGATACCATTCCGGTGGCGAAGAGCCGGATAGAGTGGGCGAGCTTTGATGCGTCGTACAACAACACTCCGCTGGAGTATGCGGGGTGGGGCCAGGGACTGTACATGGAGCCGGCGCTGAAGGTGAGCTTTGCCGACGGGAACCGTGACCTCGTGCTGCACTATGTGTCGTCAACGAAGCCGGACGAGCAGAGTCTGGACGTGGTGCTGAAGGATATTTCCCGCGCAGTGACGGTCACTTTGCATTACAAGATGGACGCGGACTCGGGAATTCTGGCACGGTCGGCAACGGTGGAGAACGGCGAGAAGCAGCCCATCACGATTGAGCAGGAGGCGGCAGCGGCGTATGCCCTACCCCCGGCGCACTACACGCTGAGCTACCTGAGCGGGCGCTGGGCGGGCGAGTGGACGCTGAACCAGGAGACGATCCACCAGGGCCAGCGGGTACTGGAAAGCCGGCGGGGATCGACTGGTCACCAACTGAATCCGTGGTTTGCCATTGGCAAGGGCGACGCGGACGAGGACCACGGCGAAGTGTGGTTTGGCGCGCTGGCGTGGAGCGGAAGCTGGCGGATTACCGTGGAGCAGGACACATTGGATTCGGTTCGGGTGACGGGAGGCTTCAATCCTTTTGACTTTGGCTTCTCGCTGAAAACGGGGGAAAAGCTGGAGTCTCCGGTGATGTACAGCGGCTACTCGGCGCACGGGTTGGGCGGGGCGAGCCGGGTGCTGGCGAAGTATACGGTGGGACATATTCTGCCGACTGCGCCGCACGTCAAGCCGCGTCCGGTGATCTACAACAGTTGGGAAGCGACCGAGATGAACGTGAGCGAAGCCGGCCAGATTGCCATTGCCGAGAAGGCTGCCACGCTGGGGATTGACCGGTTTGTGATGGATGACGGGTGGTTTGGCAAGCGGAAAACGGACCACGCGGGGCTGGGCGACTGGTATGTGGACCCGGACAAGTTTCCGCATGGACTGAAGCCGCTGATCGACAAGGTGCACGGGCTGGGGATGGACTTTGGCCTGTGGGTTGAGCCGGAGATGGTCAATCCGGACTCGGACCTTTACCGGGCGCATCCGGACTGGGTACTGAACTTCCCGGGAAGGCCTCGGATGGAGCAGCGTACGCAACTGGTGCTGAACCTGGCGCGACCGGATGTGCGGGCGTATGTCTTCGGCTTCCTGGACAAGCTGTTGAGCGAGAACCAGATTGCCTTCCTCAAGTGGGATTACAACCGGAACTGGAGCGAGCCGGGCTGGGACCAGCAGCAGGGCACCGACCAGAAGAAGGTGTATGTGGAGTTCATCCGCAACCTGTATTCGATATTGGCGGAGTTGCGGGCGAAGCATCCGGGCGTTGAGATTGAGAGCTGCTCGGGCGGCGGCGGACGGGTGGACCTGGGGATTCTGCACTACACGGACGAGGTTTGGCCGAGCGACAACACGGATCCGTATGACCGCCTGACGCAGCAGTGGGGCTTTACGCACGCGTATCCGAACCAGGTGATGCTGGCGTGGGTGACGGATTCGCCGCACTGGATGAACAACCGGGCGACTTCGTTGACGTATCGGTTGCTGTCGTCGATGGAGGGTTCGCTGGGCATTGGGGCGAACCTGAACAAGTGGACGGACGCGGATATGGCGACGGCGAAGCGGCTGATTGCGGCCTACCACGAGGTGCAGCTGACGGTGACGCAGGGCGACCTGTACCGGCTGATTGCTCCGACGAACAACGTGACGGGCCCTAGCGAGTTTGCGGCGACGGAGATGGTTGCGCCGGACAAGCACCAGGCAGTGATGTTTGCGTATGCCAATGCGACCATTGAGGGGCGGAACTTCCCGCTGTTGCAGTGGAAGGCGCTGGACCCGAAGGCGACGTACAAGCTGACGACGATTGAGGGAAAGACGTTGCCGGGAACTCCGGAGACGGCCTCGGGCGCGTGGTGGATGAACCACGGGCTGGAGATCGAGCTGCGTGGGGATTACGTGGCAGCGGCTTTCCGGCTGGATCGGCAGTAACAGGAACAGAGAGTGCGAAGTGGTTAGTGGTGTTGAGCCTGTATCGAGCATTGCTCGATACAGGCTCAACTTTTTGAGGCTTAAGGATGAGCTCACCTTCCATTTACTGGCCTCTTAGACTGAACGAGGACGGAGCGAATTGACCGGGTGTCGTGTCAGGGCTTTGACGGATGTCTGAGGTGATGAAGGCGAATGGAGAGTTCAACCGGTGGAAGCGTCTCGGAGAGCTTGACCTTACCAGGGATGGTGCCGGATTTGCTGTGCCGAAGATCAGACACCTCAAGGACGAATTGGAAGTAAGGCTTGCCGGCGAGGGCGTCGGCGAGGGTGTGTAGCTCAGAAGCCGGTAGGCTATGCAGCAGCAGAGATACGGCCTGTGTGCCAGCGCCATGCCCGCCCGAGAAGATGGTGATGTCTCCGCCGGAATGGGTGCGGGGCAGGCGGGTGACAAGAAGAAAGTCCTGATTGAGCAATCTCTTCTTTTCATAAACAGGAGGCTGCCACGGGTGGAGTTCGCCATGTATTTTGCGCCAGAGGAGCTTGCGGGTCTTAGGTTGCAGGGTCTCAGGATGCATCATGGATTGGACGTAGATGGGCGGGGAAATAGGGTCTTCGCCGAATAGGTATTCGAGGTGGCTGGGGAGCACGACAGTCTGGTACTGCGCGGTTGGCGGTCCTTCGGCGGAGACTCGGCAAGATGGTAGAAACATGCGTGAAAAAGCGTTGGAGCGGGGACCGCCGGAGCACACCAGACGCGAGGTGGGGGTGAGGTCTCCTGAAAAGTAGAGGGATTCTTCGACCCGGCGCTCGCCGTTGAGGAAGGGCTCAAACGACCAGAGGGCGCGGATGTCGTGTGGATAACCGTTAGGACTGGGAGGCGGAGAGGGCTGTCCGTCAGATGGTTGATAGTCGCAGCTGGGATGAAAAAGGATGTCTCCGTGATCGAGGAAGATGGCGCGGATGAGTTCGCGGCGTTCGCTCTTGAGGACGATGTGTTGGCGGAGTTCCTGGTAAGCAGCCGAGATGCGAGTGAAGGCAAATTCTAAGGAGCCTTCCTGCAGGACAATTTGCGCGATGCTTCCGGAAAGAAAATCGGTGTCCATGAGCAACTGATCTCCCTCGTGAGCCGAACGCTGGAGCGCGGCACGGGACAGAAATGAAAGTTGCAGGAAGTGTAGCGCAGCTTGGGTGGCACCTGATCCGCCCGCGAGTGGGTGGGGAGGATCGAGCTGCGCTCGACGGGGGATTTTTGGGTCCGCTGAGGACGGGGGATTGGTTACTCCCTGGTCTGAGAATCCAGACCCTTCGACAGGCTCAGTGCAGGCTCTGGGGCACCCGGCCGCCGCTCCTGTTGAAGTCGATTGTTAAGAAAGACGGATTGGTGAAGTCGGCCGAGTCCCAGGTGACGGATGCGGTGAGCCGCCAATCGGCCGCGGTGGTTGGGGCTTCGTGGCTTTGTCTGCGAGGTCTGGAGGGGCTGCTACCGACTACTACCATAGAAATCCGTACCTGTAATTCCCAAAACAACAGCTCACCGACGTCTTGAACGCACCCGGAAGATGCGCGAGCGGAACAGATAGTTTGTGGGGGGGAGAACGCAAGCAAGCTGACTGAGTTTGTTTCGACGACGCTATCGTGAGCAAGCACATCGACCCGCCAATGCGACAACGAGCGAAAGATTTGCCAGCAGAAAATTGCGAGCAATGATCTGTGGGCCGGTCATGAGAGGGGGGCGTGCCGGCGATTTTCGGGCACCAAAGCAGCCGCAGCCCTGCTGGCCGATGGAGTCGCGAAGGGTGGCGCGCCCAACCAGGAAGGCAAAAAAGAACAAGAGCGCGGCGCTGACCGCCGAGACGATGGAAGTGTTCCATCTTGCGATCAAAAGGAGACCAATTGCGAATTCGGCAAACGGAAGCCCCCTCGCAATGGCAGACCCAGCCCAGATCGGCCCGCCAAGCAGTTTGCGCACATCGCCTGCGAGTATGCGCGCCGGGGTCCGGGCCTTGCCCACCGCAGCAGCAATCCAAACAAGTCCGATGCCTGCCTGCAAGGCGTAGAGTGCAATCGACCTGGTGTTGGCGCCGATCATCCCGAGCGTGGCTTGGTGCAGTCCATCGGCGGGCAGCCAACCCTGAACATGATGGTGCGCAAGTAATTGTCGAGGATTGACCATCCTGCCCAAACCGCAAAGGAAGCCAGCCCGCATGGCAGCCCGCCGATGAACCCGGCGATGATTGCAACAATCCAGCCGGTTTTCACGATCCAGTCCAAGATGCATTCCATGGTCAACAACACAGAGCAGGGCGTCTTGCTTGCGCAGAGAATAGCCCAGATGATGAAAAGCACCAGACCGACTGCGCAAAGGGCCAGACCGACTACCCAAACCCAAAAGATGTCGATGCAATAGCCGACGGCGAAGACGATGCCGCCGACGATCATCAGGATAATGGAAAGGACCAGCAGGACAATGCAACTGACGGACGGGGACCCAGACCCGGACCCTGAAGACGGTGGGGTGCTGCCTGGCGCCTGAAACGTCGACAAGCCGGTGGGATTGCAGCCTTGCGGGAGTGTTGCGCCGGCATATGTGGGCGTAACGCTCAGGCTATAGCTGTCGCCCGGAGTGAGCGTCAGAGGTGGGGTGAAGCCGGTCTGATCTGTCGTTGACGCGGGGGTGTTCTTGACGAAGGTGGTATTCGTGGACGAATCGGTGACAGTCCAGGCGAAGCTGGTCGGGGCGGCGCTCGTGCACCCAGCGGGCCAAGTAGTTGTCGCTGAGAAAGTGGCAGTGGTGCCCGCGATGACAGCACTGAGACTTACACTTGGGCAGCAACTTGCCTGGGGCGGTGGTTGCATCCCCGGAACCGAGAACGACGCCTGGCCAAATGTTGAGCACGCCGCCGCAGCGGAATTGGCAGGGAAAACGACGGTGCAAACGACGCTGTATGTTCCCCCGGTGTTAAACGGCAGGGCGCCAATCTGCGCGCCGTTTAATTTCCAGTTGGCTCCCGGATCATTCGAATAGGCAACATTGGCGGGAGTCGTCCGAGTGTAAATGTCTTGGCCCGAAGGATCGGTGACCTGCCAGAGGTAATTAGCAGGGGCCACAGGCGGACAATTTCCCGGCCAATAGACGGTTGCGGTAAAGGTGGCCGTGACGTTCGGCGCCGTGCCTGTCGCAACGACGGCAACAGAGGCACCGTTCGGCGCCTGATGCTGGTCATAGGGACAACAAGATGGGGGCGAAGTCACTGAGAAGATCGTGCTGTCGGAGGGGTCGCAATTGGCCGATAACGAACCCTGCGAAAAGATGGGACGCACCTTGACTTCCCAGCTTCCTGCGGCGAGTGGAAGCGGCACGATCGCGGGGTTACCCGAAGGAACGAGCGTCCAGCTGCCTGTGTCTGTGCGGGCCGTCGCGGCTTGAGTGCCCAGTTGATAGGAGGTGGCGCCCTGCGTCACTGTCCACTGATAGCTCGTGATGTTGACCGGTGGTATGCATCCCGGCGGATTCCAAGCGACGGGCGCGCTTAGCTGAAAGGTCGCTATCGGGACCCCGCCGGCTGGGTATGACACGGTAGGTACGGCAATGTTGACTTGCGGGCAACAATCGCAATCGAAAGTAATAGGAAGGGTTGCTGCAGCAGAACTCGGTAATCTTGAGCTTTGATAACAATCCACCCAGACGTAGATGGTGTCTCCGCAGCCGCAGGAAACCGGAAGGTCGATGGGAATGCTGAAAGGGTTCGGAACGGTCGCAGAGACCAAAGGCTTTCCAGGCTTCGCCTGATCGCAACTGACCCAAAAATCGAGTTTTTCGCAACTGGTGAAGGTGCCCGCAATGCGGACCTGGGTCGGCGGCGTGCCGCCGACCAAGGTCACGGATGTAATCGTCACGGCCATTGGAGCACTCCAAAGCTATCGCACAGGCGATGAACCACGCTCTTGCAGGAATTCTGCCGGATCTGGCGAATCTCCCCCCTCAAAGGTGCCAGCTTGCGTGATTGCACCGCACCGCGGGCGAATCCGAATCGCAAGTGTTATCGGGGAATCTTCGGATCTTCGTCTCAAGGAGTGTGGGTTTCCCGTCCTCTGCGGTCGGAGTTGCCAATTCGAAGAAACGATTGTCGGCGTATTATGCTCATCTCATTCGCGGAAGTCAAGGGGATTTTGATTGGGATTTATAGACCGATCGCGCTACCTGAATGTCATCTTTGGGTTCAATTTTCATAATGCAAGAGCAACGGCAGAGGCAAAGGTAACAGCAGATCTTCGCGTTGCTAAGGATGACAAGCAAAAGCGAAAGCAAATGCCAAGACAGAAGCAGATTCCTTGCAGGAATGGCAACTAGGGCCTGTTCACACTCCCTGGATGGATGGCGTTGCGAGCAAAAATCGGGCCAAGCAATTCTGGGCACACAGGGCCGAGTCCGAGAGCTGTGGCAACCCCTCCGCCGAGGGCGAGAACGCAGTATGGACGGATTTTCACCGCAACCCGCAGGGACGGGGCCAGTTTTCCCCATGTCTGCGTCGCTCCTCGCTTCAGTAACCAGTTACAGCGCACTCGTCGCTTCTTGAACTGAGGAAATCTCCGCTCCCGTCGCCACCACTCAGGCAGTGGGAACAGGCCCTAGAAAAGCAAGGGCAAGAGCAACAGCAAGTGCTTTGTTTTGAGCAGCGTTTAAGGGCGTGTTTTGGCTAGTTGCGCATGAAGTCCAGGGCGCGGGCGATGTAGGCTTTGGTGTCTTTGCGGGGGACTACGGCGTCGAGGAAGCCGTGTTCGAGGAGGAACTCCGAGCGCTGGAAGCCTTCGGGGAGCTTTTGGCGGATGGTCTGCTCGATGACGCGGGGGCCGGCGAAGCCGATGAGCGCGCCGGGTTCTGCGATATTGAGGTCGCCGAGCATGGCGAAGCTGGCGGTGACGCCGCCGGTGGTGGGGTCTGTGAGGATGCAGATGTAGGGGATGCGTTCGTCGTCGAGCTGAGCCAGGCCGGAGGAGATTTTGGCCAGCTGCATGAGGCTGATGACGCCCTCCATCATGCGCGCTCCGCCTGAAGCGGCGATGATGATGAGCGGATGGCGGGTGGCCAGCGAGCGGTCGATGGCGCGGGCGATGGTTTCGCCTACGACTGCGCCCATGCTGCCGCCGATGAAGGCGTACTCCATGGCGGTGAGGACGACGTCGTGGTGGGCGAGTTTGCCGATGGCGGTGACGATGGCGTCGTCGAGGCCGGTAGCCTTTTGGGCGGCGGCGAGGCGCTGCTTGTAGGGCTTGATGTCAGTGAAGTTGAGCGGATCGGTGGAGCGCAGACCGGCATCGACAAAAGTGTAGCCGGGCTCAAGGAGCAGGTCGATCCGCTGGCGAGCGCCCATCTTGAAATGGCGGCCGCACTTGGGACAGACGTTGAGGTTGGCCTCAAGCTCAGGCTTGAAGAGGACCTGGCGGCAGCCGTCGCACTTGATCCAGAGACCTTCGGTGCGGACACGGGGTTCGCCGGAGGCGGAGTCACCCTCGGGCTCGATGTTGCTGTCAGAACGTTTGAACCAGGCCATAACGAATCCAATTGTAAATGGGCGGGGCATCGGACGGCGGTTTTTGGGCAGCCGAGCCGCGGACGGGGGAGAGAGCACCCCCAGAGATGTTCCCTTAACTCCATGCTCCAGATGAAGATACCGTCATCTTTAAATGTCTAATTCACATCCGATTCATGGTGTGTTTTCCTCTCAGCAACATATGCCCGTCAGTCTTGAAATAGCGAGTTGCCCTGGAACAAGCGATCTTCCCTGCTGTTCCATGGCGCATCGCACATGTGGATTTCATAGCTGCTTTTCTTTTTGGAGGGTGTGTATGTTGCGAGTTTGTCGATTTTCGAGGTTGATGGTCCTTTTTGCGGCCCTGTTCGCGCTGGTTCCGCTGGCGTGGTCGCAGGCGGGGGTCGTGCGCGGTGGGATTTCCGGCACGGTTTCGGATGCAAGCGGTGGCATATTGCCAGGCGCGGAGATTGTGCTGGATCCGGGTGGCCGGACGGCGGTGAGCGACGACTCCGGCAAGTTCCTGGTAAACGGGTTGACGCCGGGCAGCTACAAGGTGACGGTGAAGGTGCTGGGGTTTGACCAGGCGACGGCGGACGTTACGGTGCCTGGGGGATCGATTGCGACGACCACGGTGACGATGAAAGTGGCGTCAGCGAGCGTCGAGGTGCAGGTGTATGGCGGGCGCGCGTATGGCGAGGTCTCGGCCGTGAACCAGCAGCAGAATGCGGACAATATTCTGGAAGTGCTGCCGGCAGAGGTGATTTCGAGCCTGCCTAACACGAATATTGCGGATGCGGTGGGTCGTTTGCCTGGAGTTTCGCTGGAGCGGGACGAGGGCGAGGGCAAGTATGTGCAGATTCGCGGGACTGAGCCGCGGTTGTCGAATACGACGATCGATGGCGTGAATGTGCCTGCGCCGGAAGCCGCGGTGCGCAACATCAAGCTGGACGTGATTCCGGCGTCTCTGGTGGAGCAGATTGAAGTCTCCAAGACGCTCACAGCCAACCAGGATGGGGACGCGGTGGGCGGAAGCGTGAACCTTGTGACTCGGACGGCGGGGGACGAGCCGTTCTTTACGGTGACCGCGATGGGTGGTCATACGCCGATCGAGTTGGGCGGACGTGGCCTGGACCAGTTTTCCGCAGCGGCGAGCAATCGGTTTGGAGCGAACCACAAGCTGGGCATCTTTGTTGGGGGCAGCTACGACTACAACGGGCGCGGGATCGACGATATTGAACCGGGGACGGCGGTCAACACGGCGGCTGACGGGACGGTGTTTGGCGCGCCGAACACGATGGATATCCGCGAGTACTACTACACGCGAAACCGTTACGGGTTTGCCGGCACGGTGGATTACCGTGTGTCACCGGCGACGACCTTGTTTGCGCGCACCTTCTTCTCGGACTTCCGGGACTTTGGCGGGAAGTACATTTACACGCCGACCGCGGGCAACTTTATAACGGCGGGAGTGGCGGACAACACGGGCAATATGTCGTTTGCCGATGCTCCGCGCAGCCCGGATTACCAGATCTTCAACTTCATGACCAACCTGAAGCACGTGTCGGGGGACTGGGAAGTGGACGCGACAGCGGCGGTTTCGCGCAGCCGTGCGAACAACCAGGACTTTCCGCAGGCGAACTTCAATGGACCGCAGGCGGTAGCGTTCAACGTGGATACGTCGAACACCAGCCGGCCGAAGTTTGTGGTGACGAATGGTGTGAACATTTACGATCCGACGACCTACTCGTTCGCGAGTGTTTCGTTTACCAAGGACCTCTCGGCGCAGGTGAATCTGCAGGGTTCTCTGGATGTGACGCGGTTCTACAAGACTGGGGGCGGTCACCTGGGCACGTGGCAGGTGGGCGCGAAGATTCGCAACGCGCACAAGTTCAACGACGTGAACGACCGGTACTACAACGCGGACGGATCGATTCTGCTGTCGCAGGTGCTGGACCCGAGCTTCAGCAACAAGGACTACTACAGCGGAACGTATGGCCCTTACGGGCCGGTATCGAGCTGGGACAAGATTGTGGCGGCGTTCAACGCGAATCCGGGATCCTTTACCGAAGACACGGTGAGTGAGTCGAAGAAGAGCCTTCCCAACAACTGGGATACGCACGAGATGATTCCGGCGTTCTACGGGATGGATACGCTGGATATCGGCCACCTGCGCATGATTGGCGGCGTGCGGGTGGAAGTAACGAAGGAAGACTTCAGCGGTTTACAGGTGGCGCAGGGCAGCCTGACGGCGACCAAGACCGGCGGAAACAACACCTATGTGGACTTTATGCCGAATGCGCAGGCCAAGTACACGTTTGGCACGAACCAGGACCTGCGCGCGGTGTACGGGCGCGGAGTAGCGCGGCCGAACTATGGTGACCTGCCTCCCTTCATCCTGGTGAACGGGACGAAGAACCAGGTATCACTGGGAAACCCGAGCCTGCTGTCGACGCGGGCAAACAACTTTGACCTGCTGTATGAGAACTACTTGAAGTCTGTGGGATTTGTGTCTGCCGGGTTCTTCTACAAGCAGCTTTCAAACCCGATCGTGACGGTGCAATTCCCGTATACGCTGAGCCCGTTTGCGGGGTACACGGCGACACAGCCGCGGAACCTGCCGAGCGCACATATTGGCGGACTGGAACTGGGCTGGCAGGAGCATTTCAAGGGTCTACCGTACGGGCTGAACGGCTTGGGTATCATGGCCAACTACACGTACAGCTTTTCTCAGGCGCAGAACCCTTACTGCTGCACGAATGCGAGCGGGAATGCCGTGACGCGCAAGGTAGCCCTGGACCGGCAGGCACCGAACACGTTCAACATCAACCCGACGTTTGACACGAAAAAGCTGTCAGTGCGGTTGGGCATCAGCTATAACGAAGCCAACATCTACGCGTATAACTTCGGCGGAAGTGTGAACGACACGACCATCAATGGGCAAAAGGGGCCGGGCGGCGATGTGTATTTGTACGGGCACACGCAGATCGATACGCAGGTAAGCTATGCGCTGCCGTATAACCTGAAGCTGACGGCTTCGGGATTGAACCTGAAGAACGAGGTTTTCGGGTTCTATCAGGGCGGCCCAGCGTATCCGATTCAGCGTGAGTACTACCATCCGAGCTACCTCTTCAGCCTGAAGTGGACGAGCGGGGAGCGGAGCGGGAAATAGTTCCAGACAGAGCAGCAAGAGACGAGGACGGCCGGCGAGATGGCCGGCCGTCCTTGCTTTAGCGCGAGAGATGAATCAGCCGCGGAGATAGGCGTCAGTGCCGTCGATCCAATCCTGGCGAATGGGGGAGAAGATGTCGAGGGCTACGGAGTCCTGAAGGGCGATGACGCGATGGGGAATGTGGGGTGGAATGGTGAGCGCCTCGCCGGGGAGGAGCGTGAGATCGTGGTCGTCGAAGTGGAAGACGACGGATCCGGAGAGGAGCTGGCTGATTTGCTCGTTGGGATGGCTGTGGCGGGCGACGACGGCATCTTTGAGCAGGACGATGCGGGCGACGGTGGTGTGGGTGCCGGTGATGTACTGGCGGGTGATGAGGGGGCTCATGGGCTCGGGGGCTATGTTGTCCCAGGCGGTGAGGGTGGGAGTGGACATTGGTTGACCTCCTGATGAGTTGAGCGGGCTGAAACTCGATGCCGCGTTGGGTTAGAACTCTATGCCCCGCTGGGCCAGGATGCCTTTCTGGTAGGCGTGCTTGACTTCGCGCATTTCAGTGACGGTGTCGGCGATTTCGACGAGCGATGCGTGGGCGTTGCGTCCGGTGAGGATGACGTGGACCATCTCGGGGCGTTCGAGGAGTGTGGCTCGGACGAGTTCGGGATCGAGCATTCCGTATCCGATGGCGTAGTTGATTTCGTCGAGGATGACGAGATCCCAGTCGCCGGAGAGGATGGCTTCGCGGGCTTCGTCCCAGGCGGCATGAACCATGCGGAGGTCTTCGGGGTCGGTTTCCGCGCCGCCGACTTTGACGAAGCCGCGGCCCATTTGCTTGAGGACGAAGTTTTCGCCGAAGGAGGTGACGGCGTCAAGCTCCCCGTAGTGCCAGCTGCCTTTGAGGAACTGGAGCATGAGTACGCGCATACCGCAGCCGACGGCGCGGAAGCCTGTGCCGAGGGCCGCGGTGGTTTTGCCCTTGCCGGGGCCGGTGTTGATGAGGATAAGTCCGCGACGGGAGTCGGGCATGAAAGCAGCCTTTAGCTTCCAGCCGCTAGCTAGAAGCTTCATTGGTGAATTTGGACATTTCCGATGCCGCCAGATGAATCGAAGCTGGAGGCTAGAGGCTAGCAGCTGAAAGCTGTTTGTCCTCAGTGTCCTCCGTGATAGGGATGTCCAGCCAAGATTGTACAGGCGCGGTAGAGCTGTTCGGCGAGGACGAGGCGGGCTAGCTCGTGAGCCATTGTGATGGCACCAAAAGAGAGCAACAGGTGAGCCTGGGCGCGGATCGCCTGGAGAGTGGCTGAGGACCAGCCATCTGCCGGGCCGACGGCAAAGACGAGATGTTGGGCGCCCTCGTCGCGGCGTCCGCCGAGCCAGGTGGCGAGGGCGGGCGAGTCGAGTTGCTTGCCGCGGGAGTCAAGGAGGATGGGATAGGCGGGCAGACGGCCGCGCTGGCGGCTGAGAAAGTCGAGAAAGGCGGGTTCGTCGCGGAAGGGCTGGGATTCAATGGGGTGGTAGGGCTGGATGCGTTCGAGGTAGAGGTGGGTGAGGGTGTCGAAGGCAGCCTTTGCGCCTGACTTTGGGGGTTTGGGGCCGATATGGGCGAGCGTGAGTTGCATGGCTGAGGATAGTGTAGCGGGGCGAGCGATGACATTGGGTTGGGGGATAGGATAGACTTGCGGCGAGCGGTAAGAAATCGTTTTCCAGAGGATGAATCATGCCCGTAGTCGCCGGTGTAGATTTTGGAACGCTGAGTGTTCGCGTGACGCTTGTACATAGCCAGAAGGGGCCGATTGGAACGGCTTCGGCGGAGTATCCGCTGCACCGCCAGCGGGAGGACCCGGACTTTGCCACGCAGAGCCATGAGGCGCAGATGCATGCGCTGGTGAAGGCGATGCGGGCTGTGCTGGAGCAGACCGGGATTGCCGGGGCCGGCGTCGCGGCGATTGCGCTGGATACAACGGGTTCAAGCGTGATTGTGGTGGATGAGAAGCTGCAACCGCTGGACGAGTACTATCTGTGGTGCGACCATCGGGCCAAGCTGGAAGCGGAAGAGATTACGGCCAAGGCCCATGCGCAGGGGCTGGAGGCGATCGAGTGGTGCGGCGGGACCTATTCCCACGAGTGGGGATGGGCGAAACTGCTGCACTGGCTGCGGCACAATCCGGAAAAACGTGCCCAGTTTGGAACGGCGCTGGAGCACTGCGACATGGTGGCGGCAACTTTGGCCGGTGTGAAGCGGCCGGAAGACGTGAAGCGCAGCGTGTGCGCTATGGGACATAAGTGGATGTGGAATCCGAAGTGGGGCGGGCTGCCGAGCGAGGAGTTCCTGGTGAGCGTGGATCCGCTGCTGGCCGGGGTGCGGGCGAAGCTGGGAGGGGAGTATGCAACCAGCGACAAGATTGCCGGCCACCTGAGCGCGGAGTGGGCCGAGGAGTTGGGTCTGCGGGCGGGGATTCCGATCCCGGTGGGAGCGTTTGACGCGCACTGGGACGCGATTGGGTCGAACTGCCGCGAGGGCGATGTGGTCAACGTGGTGGGCACCTCAACCTGCATTATCGCCATGGCCAAAGAGGCCGAACTGGTGCCGGGCGTCTGCGGGGTGGTGCCGGGCAGCGTGCATCCGGCGTATACGGGCATTGAGGCTGGGCTGTCGGCAACGGGAGATATTTTTGAGGCGATTGCCAAGCGCGCGGGCAAGACGGTGGCCGAGCTTTCGAAGGGGCTGGAGACGTACAAGGCGGGGCAGACGGGGCTGTTGCGGCTGAGCTGGGACAACGGCGACAGGACGGTGCTGGTGAATCCGGAGCTGGGCGGGGTGACACTGGGCTGGAACCTGCTGCATACGGCCGAGGACGAGCTGTTTGCGGCGATTGAGGGGACGGCGTTCCATACGCGGATCATTCTGGAGCGGATGGCCGAACACGGTGTGCGGGTTGACCGGGTGATCAATGCCGGGGGGATTCCGCAGAAGAACGAAGTACTGAACCAGGTGTACGCCAATGTTCTGAACAAGCCGGTGCTGGTTCCGGCGGGGGTTCCGACGAGTTTGGGTTCGGGGATATTTGCGCTGCTGGCGGCCGGGGTGTATCCGACGATTGAGGCTGCGCAGGAGGCGGTTTGCCTGCCACTGCGAACAGTGATGCCCGAGCCGGGAGCGGTAGCCGTGTATGAGCAGTTGTATGCGCAATACCGGGCGGCGTACTTTGCGCTGGGTGAGCGGAAGGCGGCGCTGGGAAGTGTGCTGCCGACGCTGCGGGCGGTGGCGGCCGAGGTGCGCAAGGGGTAGTTTGTTGTGTCCGGACCTACAAAGGGCGGCCTGATGGGCCGCCCTTTGTAGTGTTGCGGGGAGAGCTGGTTACTGGATGCCTAGATCCACCAGTTGCTTGGGGTTAGCTTCGTCGACTGCGAGCAGGTTGTGGCAGGCCGAGCAGTCCTGGGTGATGGCGTTGCCCTTCTTGTCGGCATGGTTGCCATCGTGGCAACGGAAGCAACCGAGCGAGGTGGTGTGGCCGACGTTGTTCGGATGCGTGCCCCAGGTGACTTTCATGTCCGGGAAGACGTTGACCGAGTAGATGGAGACCAGGGCCTTGGCGGCCTGATCGACCTGGACGCGCTGGCTGGACCAGATGGCCGGGTACTTGGAGCTGTAGAACTGCTCCAGACCCGAGGTGATTTTGGCTGCGGCTTCCTGCTGGGAGCTGTACGTAGCCTGGATGAGTTCCATGCCCTGCTTGTGGACGAAGGGCAGAGTGGGCGAGGGCGCACCCTCAGCCATGGCGCGATTGAGAGCTTCGCCCGGATCCTGGAAGGTATGCGCGGCGCGGTTGTGGCAATCGATGCAGTCCATGGTGCGGCGAGTGCCGTTGAGGTTGCCCTTGGCGTCGGAGGAGATGAAATCGGTGAAGCTTCCGTCGAAGTTGCGCTTGCTGACCTGGACGATGTTCTGGCGCTTTTCGTCGGTGGAGACATACTCGATGTGACCGAGGTGAACGCCATGAATGCCTGATAGGTGGGAGAGCGAATCGCGACCGCCGAGGTGCAAGAGGACCAGGGTGCGGGTCATCGAGTTCTTTTCGTCGTCAGCGAAGCTGGTCTTTACGATCAGTTTCTCACCGATGAACCTTGCTGGCGTGTGGCAGCCCTCGCAGATTTCGCGGGCCGGGCGGAGGTTCTTGACGGGCGACTCAATGGGCCGCGGGAATGTGTTCAGCGCAACTTCGACAAGCTGCTTGGTCCCGTTGACCTTGGCTTCAACAAAGGACTGAACACCGGAGCCGATATGGCAGGCGACGCAGGGGACGTGGGAGTGCGGTGAGACTTTGTAGGCGGTCCACTCAGGCCCCATGGGTACGTGGCATGTGGCGCCGCAGAACTGGGCCGAGTCCATGTGATCGATGGCGCGATAACTGGCGGTGCCGACAATGACGACGTTGATAAATGTGGCCACGAGGACGAAGTCGATGCCGTGACGAAACACGGGGTCGCCCATATCGATGGCGGGAAAGACCGCAGGGATCTTGCCTGCTTTTTTCAGTTCTGTCCGGCGGAGAACGATGCCGATGGGAATCATGGCGAGTCCCACGACAAAGAGAGCCGGAAGGGCAAAGATGAGCACGAGGCCCAGGTATGGGTTGCTGGAGCCGCCATGACCGAAGATGTCGATGACCCAGAAACCGAGGAGGATGACAGCGGAGGCACTGGTAAGAGCGCCTCCGATCAGGCTGATGGTGTTGTTGCCGAAGAAGAGTAAGGGCCGGAGCCAATCTTCTTTGAAGTGTTTCGGTTGGCTCATGGCCCAGAACTCCTTTCGCGGTTACTTCTGCAGGGTGCGGACGAATTCAACGACGGACTTGATGTCGGCGGCGCTCAGCTTGCCGGAGTAAGCGGGCATTTTACCTTTGCCAGCAGTGGTGATCGTGATTTGCTCGGCCTCGGTCATCTTGACGCTTGCCGGGTCCTTGAAGGAGGGAGCCTTCATGGCCTTTCCGGCCGGGCTGTCGGCAAGGCCGGTGGTGCCATGACACATCTGGCACTTAGCCTTGTAGGTATCAGCACCGCCGTCGGCAAAGGCCGCGGTGCTGAGCGAGACGGCAACGGCGCCGAGTGCTGCAATGCGAATGATGTTTTTCAACATGAACAATTCTCCTCAATTAGTTAAGTGAAACACTGAAAGCATACGCCCTGCATGTCTAGAAAGCATACCTCACGCTCAGCGTATACAAGTTGCCGTGGAAGTTCCGCGGGGCGGTTGAACCCACTGCCGAGGTCTCGCCATAATCGGCGTAGTTGTACTCGGCCTTCCACTGCCAGCTCTTCTCGAGATCGAATGCCAGGTTGGCGTAAGGCGTCGAATAGACCGACTGGAGCGAACCGGGTACCTGATTCAGGTTGATGGAGCTGGTGGTTCCGTTTACGCCCGTGGCCCGATAGCCAAAGGCGCCATGCACCCGCTCAACCGGATTCAGAACGAAGCCGATGGAGCCGGTTTGCGTGGGCACGTTGTAGATGTCGTTGAACTGATACTTGGTGCCAAGGGTGACGCAGGCAGGGTCGGCGGCCGGAGTGGGCGCGGACGGCGCGGGCGTCACGGTGTAGCACTCCACGGTGGTGGAGTAGACACTGTCATAGGCGTAGTTCAGGTCGAACGACCACTTGTCACTGGGCGCGACAACGGCTCCGAAGGAGAAGTCGCGAGCGTGATCGAGGTGGTTGACATATTGCACGTTGTCACGGTTCTCGTGAATGTTCACGGTGCCTGCCAGGGTAAGCCAGCTCTTCGGCTTGTAGGTGGAGCGGACCGTGAACTTGTCGGCCTGGCGCGGGCTGACGCGGGTGTAGGCCTTGTCAGCATAGCTGAGGTCAGCGTTGAGGTTGATATGCCACTGTGGGGTGGGCTGAAGATTTGCGCCGAACAGCCCGCCGTAGGTGTGAATGATCAGGTCGGAGCCGACCCCGGCAATGACGTCGCGATTGCCGTAGCGATAGCCGAGCGAGAAGCCGGCGCGGGGCCATACCTGCCAGGCGGCAAGCACCGTATCGGTGGTGTTCTTTTGCCCTAAAAACTGCTGGTCGGTGGTGGTTGTGACCTTGCTTGGCGTCGCGCTGGGTGCAACGAGCATGGAGCTTCCGCTGTAGTCGGTTTCTGTGAAGGAGTTGGTGCCGGGAATGTGGAAGTAGTTCCAGTCCCAGACGTTGGAGATGACGAAACTATGCGTGACTTTCCACGATGCGGCCAGATCGCCGCTGGTATTGATGCGCACGGCCTGGGCGTTGCCGAGAATCTGGAAGGCGCGTAGCGTGGAGCGGGTTTCAAGACCATTGAACTGCTCGTTGAAATTCTGCAGTTTCAGGATGCCGTCGCTGTAGACCGCGCGGCCGTTAATCTCGACGGTGTGACCGACGGGAACAATGAAACGAACCTGATCGGTCGGCGTAAGGACACGCGTGGGTGCCACACGGCTGTAGGAGAGCGTTCCGTTGCACTTGGGGTTAAAGTAGCCGGTACTGAGAATTGCCCCGGCGCATGGAGTGGACCAGACCGAGGACATGTCGGTGCCCTGGGCGACGGCTGTACCGTTGGCCAAGGCATAGTCGAGCCCGGTCAGGCTCCAACTGGTGCTGCCACGGTAGGCGGTGATGAGATGGTCATAGCTGAAGCTGCTGTGGTGCGGCAGTTTGGCATCGAGACCAAAATCGAGCGTCTGGGTGAGATTGTTCCAGTTCTGCAGTAGCTCTGCGTCAGCCCCGTAGTGGATGCTGCTGTACGAGGGACCTGTGCTGTCGTTTTTGTTATAGCCGATGCGAAGGCTGACGGGCGAAATGGGCGCCAGGGTCAGGTTCAGATCAGTGTTTTTGCGCACGGTGTTGTACAGATGCGGAGAGTCGAGAATGGGCACATCCGGCACCGAAGTGGCGGGGATGAGCGGGTTGGCCAGCAGGTCGTAGTCGAAGTAGGAGCGGCTGCGACGGAAGCTGCCGTGGAAGTCGTAGGCGCGGCCTTTGCTCATATTGAGAAAAGTCACGCTGACCGGGTCGCCGCCGTAGCCGAAACTGTTGGTGGTGAGGCGATCAAAGGGTGTGTTTTTCGCCGTGGGCAGGGCGCGCAGATCGATGGATTCATTGAGGATGCGCGGACCCTGATGGATGTTGAGCATCGTATCGTAGTTGGCGAGACTGCCGCGGATAGCCGTGATGTGCCCGCCGATCTCGATCGACTGGTGCAATTCGAAAGAATCCTTGATGTTCCACTCGCCGGGTACCCTGGTGGTTGCCTCGGAAGTGCTGGCCGGGGCCACCGCCGCGGGTGCCTGGGCCATGGTTGGAAGAGTCGAATACGTACCCAGCGCAACAACAAATGCGCTGAATGCCAGAGTGCTGAACCGAGCGCAGGAACGGAGGTCCTGCGGGAGCGGCTTGGAATCAAAAGTGCTCGTCATGATGAACCTCCTCCTTTACTTGAAGAAAACGCTGCTGGCGTTGGATCCGTGAACCTGCGTATGGCACACCGTGCAGGCCTGGTACTGGTTGGCCTGATTGTGGAACGATGGGGTGCCGGGCGCGCTGAAGTTGGACGACTGCGTGTGGCACTGCATGCATAGCTGATTCACGTTGCTGCGCACCAGCATGCGCGGATTTTGCGATCCGTGCGGCGAGTGGCAGGAGACACAACCTTCAGTCTTCACCGGCGGGTGTTCGTAGACGAACGGGCCGGCTGTATCGGAGTGGCACTTCATGCAGACCTGATTTTGCTCTGCCGTCGTTTTGAGATTCTTCCTCTCAAAGGTTCCGTGTGGGTCGTGGCAGTCGGAGCACTGCATCAGCCCTTCATTGACTTTGTGATGAAAAGCCTGGGAGAACTGCGGTTTTACGTCAGTATGACAACTGGTGCAGAGGGTGACCTGTTTTGCCTTGAGCAGACTTTCCTGTTCGCCGGCATTGTGGACGCTGTGGCAGCTGATGCAGCTGACACCGGCCTCGCCATGCGAGGTATGGGCAAAGTTGGGATGCTTGGCAGCGTGGCAGCCGTCGCATCTCTCTTCCACTTCTTTGGGCGTTGCCTTCTTGAAGGAGAAGATCTTGTTGATGTCGCCGCCTGACTCCACATGAGCCTGGGCCGGACCGTGGCAGCTTTCGCAGGTGACGCCCTTGCCGCCGTGCATAAGAGCGAGCCGGGTATGGGGGTTGCCTTCGAAGTTTTTGGTGACAACGGCGTGGCAGGTGGCACAGGTTTCAGCGCCTGCGAAAGCAGGAGCCGCTGGGCCGGGTGGGGGGGCGGCAGACTGTGGAGCCTGGGCGACACCGTAATTCCAGCCGGCGACCCAGAGCCCTAGCAGCAGGACAGGTAGTTTTATTAAATTGTGCGGATTTCGCATAATTTTCTCCTAATCCGGAAACCCCGTTATTGGGGACCCGGGTTGCCCTGTCCTCAAGCTCTTAGCGATTACACGCGATTGCTTCGCTAGAGTATGGAAAACAGAACACCTTTGATTGTGACCTTCGTCACGGTTGGCATCCTCAACAATTGGTGGGAGAAGATGAGAGAGATTTCCAAGATGAGTCTTATCCCAAAAACGGAGGGCGAAACTGTGTCAATTTGAACGGATTCCAGGATGAGGGCTCGTGCTGGGTTTTATGGAGCCGAGAAGCAGGGCGATTTTCGAAAAAGCAGCGGTATCTGCATGTGGGATTGGGTGGGATGGCCGGTTTCGCTGCAGCAAGTGGGAGCTCGGGGCACGGCAGCAAACCTGGCGGCGCACGGAAGAGAGCTACCGCAAGCGAGGGTGAGTGGTATCCTTGAGCCGAATCACTCCCCCGCCGGGCGCTTGCGCTACCGGCGGAGAACCCACGAGGCCACCCCCGTTCATGTCTGAGACTACTGCTGCCAACTCCTCTGAAGCGACCGCTGCCGCGAACCCTGAAATTGCCCCCGAAGTCGTGTTGAAAACCCCTGCCGCGGTGGTGGAAGCCCCTCTCGCAGAGCTGCCGGAAGAGCAAGAGCTGCCGGAAGCGCTCGATGCGCCTGAGGAGGTATCTGCGGACGTTGTGCCAGAAGCAACGGCTGAGCCGGGGTCGGAAGCGGAGACCGTGGATGCGCGGGAGTTGCCGGTGGCAGAGGTTGTTGTGGCGGTTGAGCCGGCTATTGCCGTCGCGCCAGTGGCGGTTGTGGCCGAGCCGGCGGAAGACGCTGCCGTGGAAGAGCCGGAAGTCGAGTCGTTTGCTGACATTTTCAAGGAGTTTGAGCAGACGCACCAGCGACGCTCGGCCGACGACGCGCGGCAGATTCGCGGGACGGTTCTGAGCAAGGACGCAGAGTACGTATATGTAGACATTGGCTTCAAGAGCGAGGGGATTGTGCCGCTGACGGCATTTCCGGGCAACGGCGAAGCAGTGCAGGTGGGTGATACGCTGCTGGTTTCGGTCAAGGGGCGCAATACGGACCGCTATTACGAGCTGAGCCTGTTCCGTACGGCGCAGCCCCGGGACTGGACGGCGCTGGAGCAGGCATTTGAAGAGAAGCTGACGATTGTGGGCAATGTGACCGGGGTGGTGAAGGGCGGCCTGCATGTGGATGTGGGCGTGCGGGCCTTTCTTCCGGCGAGCCGGTCGGGCACGCGCGATGCGGCAGAGATGGAAGCCCTGGTGGGTACCGAGATTCGCTGCCGTGTGACCAAGCTGGATGTGCAGGACGAGGACGTGGTGGTGGACCGGCGCGTGGTGCTGGAAGAGGAAGTGCTGGCGACGCGTGCGGAGAGCTTTGCGGCGATTCGCGAGGGGTCGATTGTGACGGGGACGGTGCGCAGCCTGACGGACTACGGCGCGTTCGTGGACCTGGGCGGAATTGACGGGCTGCTGCACATCAGCGATATCGCGCTGACGCGGGTCACGAAGGCGTCCGATGTGCTGACTCTGGGCCAGGAACTGGACGTGAAGGTGCTGAAGATCGATCCGGAGACGCACCGCATTTCGCTGGGGCTGAAGCAGCTGCAGGCCGACCCGTGGGCGACGGCGGTGGAGCGGTATCCGCTGGGCACGACAGTGCGCGGGGTGGTGACGCGAACGGCCGACTTTGGCGCGTTTGTGGAGATTGAGCCGGGCCTTGAGGGGCTGATTCATCTGTCGGAGATGTCCTGGACCAAGCGCATTTTGAAAGCCACCGAAGTGGTGAAGGTGGGCGATGTGCTGGAAGCGCTGGTGGTGAGCGTGACGCCGGGGGACCGGCGGATTTCGCTGAGCCTGAAGCAGGCGCTGGGCGATCCGTGGGTGGAGGCGGCAAAGACGCTGTTTGCGGGCGCAGTGGTGGAGGGGCCGGTGGCCAGCATCACCAAGTTTGGCGCGTTCATCCAGGTGGCCGAGGGCGTGGAAGGCCTGGTCCACATCAGCGAGATCGTGGCCGACCGGCGGCTGAACCATCCGTCGGACGTGCTGCGCGTGGGCCAGCGGGTGCAGGCGCAGGTGCTGGAGATTGACCGCGAGAAGCGGCAGTTGAAGCTGAGCATGAAGCAACTGATTCCGACCGGACTGGATGAGTTTCTTGCCGAGCAGACGGTGGGCGCGGTGGTAACGGGCCGGGTAATTGACGTGAGCGATGGGCAGATTCAGGTGGAGCTGGGCGACGGGATTGTGACGGCCTGCCCGCTGCCCGCGGAAAAGCCGGAAGAGCCGGTGGCGGCTGCGCCAACTGCTTCGGCGGCGGGGAAGGTGGACCTTTCGGCGTTCAGCTCGATGCTGAAGACGAAGTGGAAGACGGGGTCCGCGGCTGGCGACACGAAGCCGAAGGCCGGGGCGGTGGCTGCGGGGCAGGTGCGGAGCTTCCGCATTACGGAGCTGGACGCGAAGGCCAAGCAGGTGAAGGTGGAGCTGGTTCCGTAAGACCTTGGGTTGTTTTCTTAGCAAGTTAGCCGCGATAGCGCCCTAGCCGGCTAGGTGGTTTTGTTCGATCAGGGGTATGGCGCTTGGGGGCGGAAATGCTTGTGCATAAATAGCATTTGCGTTTCCGGGGGAGTCGGGTTACTGTCATTGTGCCAGTTACATGCTGGACAGGATAACTCCCCATGACAGTGCAGGGACGGAGGTTGGCGGTTCTAGGAATCGCGGCCTCCGTTTTGTGTTTTTCGGCCATTGCGTTTGTGGTTTGGCGGGCGCAGCGGACCCTGGGCGGCGCGGAGCGGGTGCTGGCCGAGGCGGCGCGGCTGGATGTGGATGTGCGGGCGGTTGCGGCGCAGCCGAATCCCGGTTTTGAAGCGCTGAGCGCGCCGGCGGTGTTCAAGTCTGCGGCAAGCTTTGGGGGGCGGCTGTACCTGGCCGGGCCGGCGGGGCTGTTTGCATACGCGCTGGATGGGACGCTGGAACATATTTACAGGACTGGATTGGACCTGCCGGCAGCTCCGCTGGGCACGATGCGGGTGGGCACGCTGGCCGATGCGCGCGAGCCGGAGCTGCTGATTGCCACGGGCGGCGAGGGCGTGCTGGCGTTTGACGGGCATGGATTCCGGCAGATTCGTCCGCGGAATGCCGAGGCGCGGCAGGTGACGGCGCTGGAGCCGCTGAGCAGCGGGCGGCTGCTGATGGGCACGGCCAAGCTGGGGCTGCTGGTGTGGGACGGCAAGACGCTGAGCCGCTTCCATGCGACGACGAACACTGCGTACATTACTGCGATTGAAGGCACAGAGGCCGAGCTTTGGGTGGGGACGCTGGACCGCGGCGTGCTGCACTGGCGGGGCGGGCAGACCGACGTGATTGGCGAAGCCGAGGGACTGCCGGACGCGCGGGTGGAGTCGCTGGCCGTGGATGGGGAGCGGGTGTTCGTGGGAACTCCGGTGGGCGCGGCGGAGCTTGGCGGGGGTAGGGTGCAGCGGGTGCTGGCGGCGGGGCGGTATGCGCGGTCGCTGCTGGTGGATGGAGAGGATCTGCTCGTGGGCCAGGGCGATGGGGGCGTGCTGAAGGTCGCGCTGGGTGGGCCGGCTGGGCGGCTCACGGTGGCAGGTGCCCAACGGAATATCAGCTTTCCGCAGGAGAGGATGCCGGCGGGCGAGGCCGTGGAGCAGGTGTTGGCGGTGGGCGATGCCCACTATGCGGTGACGGGCAGCGGGCTGATGGTGAGCGAGCCCGATGGGGGCTGGCGGACGGCGGTGGCCGGTGGTGAGCATCTGCTGACGGACCGGGATGTGTCGCAAGTGATGGTGGCCTCGGATGGCCGGGTTTGGGTGGGGTATTTTGACCGGGGGCTCGATATTCTGGCGGCGACGGGCAGCTCGGTTACGCATGTGGAGGATGAGCGCATCTTCTGTGTGAACCGGATTGTGGAAGACGCGGCCAGCGGCACTGTGGCGGTGGGGACAGCGAATGGCCTTGTGGTGTTTGGGTGGGATGGGAAGCAGAAGCAGGTGCTGACGAAGGAGAGTGGGCTGATTGCCGACCATGTGACGGATGTGGCGATTTTTGCGGCGGGAATGGTCGCGGCGACCCCGGCGGGGATTACGTATCTGGATGAGACAGGGGCGCACAGTCTGTACGCCTTTGAGGGGCTGGTGAACAACCACGTGTATGCGCTGGGGGTAAGGCCGGGGCAGGCAGCGAGCGCGCCGCTGATGGTGGGGACGCTGGGGGGGATTTCGGTGTTGCAGGCTGGCCTTGTAGAGCGGAATTTGACAACCGGGAACAGTGGGCTGAAGGCGAACTGGATTACGGGGATAGTCCCCTTGGCGAGCGACTGGCTGGTGGGGACCTATGGCGGCGGTGTGATGCGGATGGACGCGGGCGGGCAGGTGATGCCGACGGAAGCGACGCGGACGGGGATTGTGGTGAATCCGCTGGCGATGGCGGCTGATGGGCAGGTGACGCTGGCCGGGACGCTGGGGCAGGGGTTGCTGGTGGGCGATGCGACGGGAACGCGGTGGCATACGGTGACGGCCGGGTTGCCGTCAAGCAATGTGACGGCGGTGGCGATTGACCGGGGCGTGGTGTATGTGGGGACGGACAACGGGCTGGTGCGGATTGCGGAGAGCAAGCTTTCGGCGGATTGAGGCGAGCGGGATGACGAGACGGGCGAAATGGGCGGGTTGGGCGCTGGCGGCGCTGGCGCTGAGCGGGTTGGGGACGGCTGGGCTGGGGACGGCGCGGGCGGCGGATACGGGGGTGCTGGTTCCGCTGGACAAGCAGGAGCCGGACCCGAAGGTGCTGAGCCTGACGGAGATGCAGGTGGATATCCGCATCGACAACGGGGATGCGCGGGTATGGATACGGCAGATATTTACGAACCACACGAACAAGCCGCAGGAGGGGAACTATCTGTTTGCGCTGCCGAGCGGGACGACGGTGTCGGACTTCGCGGTGTGGGACGGCCCGGTGCGGATTCCGGCGGTGATTTTGGAGCGGAAGCGGGCGCAGGCGCTGTACCAGGAGTTGAAGAGCCAGGCGATCGATCCGGGACTGTTGCAGCAGGGGGAGCGGACGGAGGAAGACGCGCGGCGGAACTCGATATTTTCAGCGCATATTGTGCCGATTCCGGCGTGGGGAACCAAGCGGCTGGAGATTGAGTATCACCAGCATTTGGGCGTGGATGCGAGGAAGAGCTACTTTCTGCTGCCGCTGAAGCCGGACGCGTATGCGAGCCAGCGGGTGGCGCACTTGACGGTGAAGTTTGAGCTGCATTCGGCGGCGCGAATTGGGGATTTTGCCGTGGCGGCGAAGGTGCTGCCGTTCAAGATTCTGACGCAGGACGAGCATGGGGTGAAGGGGACGCTGGAGGCGACGGATATCGACCTGAGCGAGGACCTGGCGGCGACGTGGACGGTGCGGGAGCCGGCGAATGCTGTGCAGGTGATTGCTTATCGGGATCCGCATCCGGTGGCGAACAACGCGAGTCTGGATTTGGCGGCGAATCCGGAGGATGCGAAGAAGCCGGCGGGTAAGAAGGAGGCTGATCCGGGATTTTTTGAGGCTACAGCACAGTTGTCAAAAACTGGTGCCGGGGCGGTGGCAGCTTCGCAGGGTCAGGGACAGCGGACGGTGGTGATCCTGATGGATACGTCCTTGAGCATGCAGTGGGAGAAGCTGGAGCGGAGCTATGCGGCGGCGGCGAAGTTGCTGGAGGGTTTGGGGGCTGGAGACCGGTTCAATCTGCTGCTGTTCAATACGCGCGTGGATAGCTTCAAGCCGAGCCCGGTGGCGGCGGACCTGGCTACTGTGACCGCAGCCATGAACTGGTTGCGGGCGAGCCATTTGCGGGGCGGTACGGATTTGGGCAAGGCGCTGGAGGCTGGGTTGGCGCAGGCGGCGGCGCCGAGATCTGCGCTGGTTGTGCTGACCGATGGCGGACTGGACAGGGGAATTCTGAAAACGGGAAAGTTGACGGCGTTTTACGCGGCGAAGTGGAACCAGATACCGGCGGCGCAGAGGCCGAAGACGGATGTGTTTGCGGTGGGGGACGATGCGAACTTGCCACTGCTTCGGATGCTGGCGAGGCAGGGCGGGGTGATGGAGCATGTGCTGTCGACCGAACCGGTGGAGTTCAAGCTCGCGTCGTTTTTGAGCAAGACGGGGCAGACGCCGATTGGGGATCTGCGGCTGACGCTGGCTCCGGCGGCGGCGGTGGACAAGGTGTATGCGGTGGAAGACGCTGTATTTGACGGAGGCGAGGAACGCTGGGTGGGGCAGTACGGGAAGCCGGCGAAGGGAGTGAGCTTCCACGCGGAGGGGGTGCTGGACAGTCAGGCGCTGAAGGCGGATGTGAAGGCGGATCTACCGGCGGAGGCGCTCGAGCATGACCAGTTGCCGCGACTGTGGGCGTGGGCGCGGGTGCAGGCGCTGCTGGAGCAGATTGAGCGGGATGGAGAGACGGAAGCGGCTGTTCAGGAGATTATCCGGCTGGCGCGGAAGTACAAGTTTGTGACGCCGTATACGTCGTTTCTGGCGGCTCCGCGGGCGCTGCTGAGGCCAAGGGTGATTCGCCCCGGGGACCCGGTGCTGCGGGTGCATACGGATGCGGCGATTGTGTCGGTAATGGCGCTGTTTCCGTTTGGGCTGGAGAAGCCGCTGCGCTATTTGGCGGGGGAAGATGTGTGGCAGACGCGGTTTCTGGCTCCTGAGGATATGCAGGACGGGAGCTACACGGTGCGGCTGATTTTGCGGGACAAGAACGACCAGGTGTATCGGGAGACGAAGAGCTTTGTGATTGCGTCGAAGCCGCCGACGCTGAAGGTGCAGCTGGAGAAAACGCGATACCGGGCGGGGGATGTGGTTCCGCTGAATGTTCATGCGTCTGCGAATACGCGGACCCTGACGGCGCGGCTGGAGGGGATGGCTCCGGTGAGCCTGCGCTGGAGCCACGAGGCGGAGGCGAGCACGGGGGTGTTGCCGCTGCCGGCGGGGTTGACTGCGGGGACGTATACGTTGACGGTAACGGCTGAAGATATGGCGCATAACCTGGGTACGGCGGAGGTGGCGATCGATGTCCTTCCCTGATTTTTCTCGATTGGCGGGGCTGAGTCGGGGGCGGCGAAAGCTGGTTCGCCCGGTGTTGGCTGCGGTAGCTATTGGCGGGTTGATTGCGGCCGGAGTGGGGGCTGAGGCGGGAGTGCGGCTGTGGCCGTCGCTCTTGCGGAATGGGGCGTTTCTGCTGGGGTCTGGAAGATTGGCCGGGCAGGGATTTGCGCGGTGGATTGAGAACGTGGAGGCGGGTTCGGGGGCGGAAAAGGCGCTTTTCCGGCTGATGCAGGTGCCGGGCGGGGAGTTTCTGTTTCGGCGGCCGCCGGGGGAGTCGGTGGCGGCCTTGGGCGATTCGGGAGACAAGACGGCGGCCCTTTACAGCTTGCGGGCGCTGGAGGAAGAGCGCGGGCTGAACTTTGAGGCGGCGGAGCGGGACTGGAAGAACTGGGCGGCGCAGGCTGAGGACAAGAGCGCGGCGGAGCTGGATTTGGCGGACTTCTACGAGCGGCGGCTGAAACCGAACGAAGAGCTGGCGGCGCTCGAGGCGGTGGGCAACAGCCAAGCGAGCGCCGGGGAGCGGTGGACCGCCGCTGAGAACCAGCGGGCGTGGCAGGCGTGGGCGCGGACGGTGGCGGTAGTGGACGACTATGCGCTCGGACGGCCGGTGAAGGAGCGCGAGTATGCCGCGTGGGTTCGGCGGTATCCGAACGACCCGAATGTGTACCAGCAGGAGCTTGGTTTCTTGCTGGAGGGAAAGGAGTTTGACCGGGCGGCTGACGTGATTGGGCAGTACGGCCGAGCATTTCCGGCGGACGAGGTGTTTCCGCTGGAGGCCCAGGCGCAACTGGCGACGGCCAAGGGCGGCGCGGCGGATGGGCTGGCGGTGTATGAACGGGCGTTTCAGCCGTTGTGGCCGGCCGCTCTGGTGAAGGATTACATGGACCTGGTGGTGGCCAGCCGGGGACAGCGGGCGATGGCCGACCGGCTGCGGGCGCGGATGGCGGCGGACCCGAACGACTGGCGGGACGCGGTGCGGCTGTTTTATCTGGAGCAGCAGCAGGGGCAACTGGAACCGGCGAAGGCGGTGCTGGCGGCTTATCGCGAGCGGAAGGAAGGCGCGGCGTGGGCTCCCGACGAGCTGTTTACGCTGGCCTGGCTGTACGAGCAGGTGGCGGACTATCCGGAAGCGGCGCGGTACTACTATGCGCTGGCGGCTACGCATGGGGACAATGAGCAGCGCGGGTTGGCGGGGTTGGCGCGGGTGCTGTTGACGGCGCCCGAGCAGCCGCTGCGGGTGGGCGGGGCGAACCTGGCGATGTACAAGAACATTGCGACGATGGACCGCGGGCCGGGGTACTGGAACGGCATTTTGTCGCTGTGGATGAATACGCAGGGGCCGGAGAACGAGTTTGCCAGCGAAAGCCAGACGGCAGTGCCGTATTTTCACCGGGCCAAGGCGGCGGAGCTGGTGGCGGAGCTGGACAAGCGGTTTCCGCAGGCTGCGGAGCGGCCGCAGCTGCATGTGCTGCTGATGCAGGCGTATGGGGCGTATGGGGAAAACGACGCTGTGCTGCGCGAGGGGACGGGATTTCTGGCGCAGTTTCCAAAGGATCCGCAGCGGGTGACGGTGGCGCTGGCGACGGCGGACGCGTACGCGCGGGGCGGGCAGCCTGAAAAGGAGTTTGCGCTGTACGCCGACCTGCTGAAGGAGCTGGCGGCGAAGGCGGATGGGGTTCCGCTGGGAGATGGGTTTGTTGGGAGCAGGCACACCGGCGAGGTGCGGCGAAACGTCCAGCAAGCGGGCAATGCGGTGGCGGCGTTTACGCAGGCGCAGAGGACGGAAGCTGCTCCGCAGGCGACGGGAAATGTGCGGTCGGCGAGCTACGAGCAGGTGCTGGACCGGTATCTGTCGCGGCTGGTGGGGCTGCACAGGCTGCCGGATGCGCTGGCGGTGCTGCGCGGGGAACTGGACCGGAATGCGCAGGATCCGGGGCTCTACCAGCGGCTGGCGGATTTCCTGGACCAGAATGCGCTGAACAGCCACGAGGAAGAGGTGTACCAGAAGGCGATCGACCAGTTTCAGCAGCCGGGCTGGTATGCGAAGCTCGCGCGATTTTATTTGCGGAGCAAGCGCAAGGCGGACTATAGCGCACTGACGCACAAGGTGACGGGGATATTTGCGGGAACGGAGCTGGAGGCGTATCTGAAGGATGCTCCTGCGCCGGACCGGTCGCTGGCGATTGAGGTGAACCGGTATGCGCTTGCGCGGTTTCCGCATAATTTGACGTTCGTGCGGCATTTGCTGGCGCAGCATGTGCCGGGCGGGATCTCCGAGGCGGAGATGGAGACGCTGCTGTGGGCGCACTGGAACGAAGCGCCGGATCTGCGGGACCGGTTGCTGGAGTTGCTGAGCCGGACGGGGCGGCTGGAGAGCACACTGGCGACGCTGCGAACCGAGGCGCCGGAGATTGAGATGGCGGACTGGGCGGGGCTTACAAAGCGGAATCCGGCGGCGGGAGAGCTGTGGGTCGAAGCTAGCCTGTGGCAGTCGCACTATGAGGATGCTGTGGGCGAGGCGGGGGACCTGGCCAAGGCGTATCCGGCGAATGGGACGATTGCGGACCAGGCGGCTTCGCTGTACCGGTCGCTTGCGTACTTCCATCCGGAGGACACGGACAAGGCGGCGGCGATTGCCAAAGTGATGGTGGAGGCTGAGCCGGGAAACCTGGACCGGATGGCGCGGGTCGGGGACATTTACGCCGACCGGGAACGGATGGCGGACGCGGAGCCGTGGTTCGCTCGGATGGCTCAGGCCAAGCCGGGCGAAGCGGATGGGTATTTGCAGTCGGCGACGGTGTACTGGGATTATTTCGAGTTTCCAGCGGCGCTGGCAGAGTTGAAGCGCGGGCGGGAGCGGCTGGGACAGCCGACGCTTTACAGCTACCAGGCCGGCGCGATTCTGGAGAGCGAGGGCGACCGGGCGGCGGCGGTGAAGGAGTATCTCGCCGGGGCTCTGGCGGAGAACGGTTCGGGCGAAAGCCGGGAACGGCTCCTCTTGCTGGCCAAGCGCAAGGAGCTGCAGGGGGCGATTGAGGCGGGGACGGGGAATCTGCTGAGGCAGGGCGCGCCGACGGCTGCGGGGATAAGCCTGCGGCTGGCGGTGCTGGATGCGGAGCGGCGCAAGGCGGACGTGGAGCAGGAGTTGCGGCTGGCGGTGGGGCAGGCGAGCGGATTTGACACGCTCGACGCGCTGAGCCAGGCCGCGCGCGAGCATGACCTGCCGCAAGTGGAAGAGTCGGCACTGCGGCGGCAGGTGGCGCTGACGACGGACCCGGAAGCGAACCTGGAGCTGCGGTACAAGCTGGTGGACCTGCTGCAACAACGAAGCCCAGCCGATGCCGCAGCGGAAGAAGACGCCATTTACCGGGAGCATGCGAAGGTGCTGGGAGTGGTGCGCTCGACGGTGGACTACGACTGGGAGCACGAGCGGAAGCCGCTGGCGGTAACAGTCTTGCTGCAGGCCGCGGATGCGGCGTATCCGGAGCTGAAGAACCGGTTCCAACTGGAGGCCGCGCGGAAGCTGACGGAGCTGGGCGAGTATGCGCGGGCGGGCAGGCTGGTGGATGGGTTGCTGGCGCAGAAGCCGATTGACGCGGAGTACCAGGCGGAGAAGCAGGACAACCTGGCGCGGTCGGGCGATGAACCGGGGCTGGCGGCGTTTGACCTGGCGCAGATGGACCGGGTGAAGAAGGCCGGGCTGGATAAGGATGACAAGACGGCGCGGATTGCCGAGCTACGGCGGGGAATGATCACTGCGGCGACGCTGATGGACAAGCCGGCGGTGGCGACGGACCAGTACATTGAGCTGGTGAATGCGTACTCCGACGACGCGAACCTGGCGCAGGAGGCGGCGCTGTATGCGCTGGCGCATGGGACGCGGGACAGGCTGTTCAGTTATTACCAGAAGACGATTGCGGCTTCGCCACGGGACCCGCGGTGGTCGATTGTGCTGGCGCGGCTGGCGACGGCCGCCGAGGAGTATCCGCTGGCGATTGATGCGTATGCCAAGGCGATTGTGCTGCGGCCGGAGCGGCGGGAGTTACTGGAAGGCCAAGCCGAGCTGGACCAGCGGCTGCACCGGCTGGACGATGCGGTGGCCGACTACGAGAAGCTGTACACGCTGAGCTACAAGGATCCGTCGTGGATGGAAAAGACAGCCGAGGCGCGGGCGCGGCAGGGGCGGGCGGCGGATGCGGTGAAGGCGCTGGAGACGGGATGGATTGAGGGACGTCCGGCGAGCGCGGAGAACGAGTTCAACGTGGCTGTGCGGCTGGAGCGGTGGGGGCTGCTGGACGAGGCCCAGCGGTTTGCCGAGCAGGGGTTGACGCTGGCCGGGGACGATTTGCTGGTGGAGTCGATTGGGCAGCAGGGAGCGGCGACGTACGCACGGGTGATGGCGCGGAAGCGGCTGGCGGATACGGCCTTTACGCGGTTGGCGGAGGCGCGGCAGAAGGCGGCGAACGTGACTCTGGCGGTGGTGGCGCAGCAGGTGCACCAGGAGGGTGTGGGCGCGGTTACGGACAGCGAATGGCGTGCGCAGCGGGTGAAAGAGAGAACGCAGGCGGCCACTGTGGGCTTTGCGCAGGCCTTGGGCGCGATGGGCGAGGTGGCTGGCACGTACTATACGCCGGAGGAAAAGGCGCAGTTTGCGGGGTGGTTGAAGGCCAAGCGCGGCGCGAGCGACCTGGCGGAGTTGCTGGCGGTGTATTTGCCCGCAGCGAAGGCGGCGGAGCTGGCGGATGTGGTTTCCGACTGGCAGTGGGAGCGAATCGAGAAGGACACGAACGCAAGGCAGGCGGAGTTAAGCGACTGGGTCAGTGCGGAGAGCGAGCGCGGGCTGACCGAGCAGGCCGCAGCGCGGATTGAGAAGCTGGCGGGAACAGTGCCGGCCAATGAGCGGCAGGGCCTGTGGACGACTGCGACGGAGCTGTACAAGAAGACTGGTGACCAGGCGAGCGAGCTGCGGACGCTGACCAGCGTGTTGAACAGCGCCGGCAATGGGGGCGACCGTGCGCGGTGGTTCCAACTGCTGCTGGCGCTGAAGCCGCAGGTGATGGCAGAGCAGGCCAGCGGGGACGACGGAGCGCAGTATCTGCTGGCGCACGGGTCGCCGGAGCAGGCGCTGGCGGGAGTTGCGACGCGGGCAAAGAGGATGCCTGCGGTGTGGAATAGCGCGTATACGGCGCTGGAGGGGTTGTATCTGCGGCAGCAGACGCCGGCGATTGGGCAGGCATTTGCGACGGCGCTGGCTGCGGAAGAGGCGATTGGTGAACGGATCGACCACCCGGCCGACAAGAACCGGCAACTGACGGGCGAAGTGTGGTTCTACTACGGAAGCCGGTACGCCGAGTATCTGGACGAAGCGAAGGATGAGCGCGGGGACGATTATCGGGAAGCGGAGCTGGAGCATACGCCGGAGAGCGCGGATGCGTACCGCCAGCTGGCCGACTACGAGGCCGAGGCGGGTAAAGCGGAGGCTGCGCTGGCCGACTACCAGGACACGCTGGAACTGAGGCGGGACCAGCCTGCGGCGCTGGATGCGATGGCGACGATCGAGTGGAAGCTGGGGCGGCAGAGCGATGCCCTGGGCCACTGGAGCGACGCGGTGAAGCTGCTGGCGGCGGAGATTGACGCGCGGCGGGTTCCGGAGACGTTCTGGGGCGACTTCAGCCAGGTGCTGGGAAGCGTGGCGGCACACGGGCAGTACGGGACGATTCGCGCAGGCGTGGATGCGCTGCTGCATGTGTATATTGCGCGCAATGGCGAGTACCGGACCGAGACGCTGCTGGAGGCTGGGTACCACGCGAATGGGGACTCGATCGAGTGGCTGCTGGAGACCTCGCAGGCGGCGCACGATGCGGTGGCGCTGCTGGAGACGGTTCCAACGACGGCGTATGGGAATGGGACGATCTGGCTGCGAAAGGAGCAGATCAGCCGGCTGCGAGCGCGGATTCTTGAGTTGGCGCTGGCCAGGGGCGACGGCGGCAACGGAACCGTGGACAACGAGGGATACAGCGTAGACAATGCGCGGCGGATGTTGGTGATGGCGCTGCTCGACGAGAAAAACTATCCTGCGGCGCGGGAGGCGATGGCCAAGCTGACGGCGAAGCAACTGAACGATGGCCAATGGCTGGACCTGCGGCTGGCGGTGGTGGAGGCCGCGGGCGGATTGCAGGCGCTGCTGGATGGGTGGAAGGCGCCGGGCAGCGAAGCTCCGACGGCCGAGACGCTGCGCGGCGCGCGCGGACGGCTGAGCGAAAAGGGCAGCCGCGCGGTGATGCGGTACTTGTACGAGCAGGCGCTTGCGAATCGCGAGCTGACGGAGGTGAATTTCCTGGGGCTGGCGGGGATTCGGCTGGTGGACGGCGACACGGCGGGCGCGGTGGAGCTGCTGAAGCGGATGACGCTGGTGGCTGGGGATCCGTGGACGGAGACGGATGCGGCGGCGGCGCTGCTGGAAGAGCGCGGGAAACCGGCCGAGGCCCTTTTGTTTCTGAAGCCGCTCCAGGAGGCCTCGCCGTGGAATGCGGGCTACAAAGTGCGGCTGGCCAGGGCGCTGCTGGGCGTGGATGCGAAGAGCGCCGAGGGTGCGGCGATGCTGGCGGCGGTGGTGGCGGATCCGCAGGCCGAGTACGCGGACAGGCTGGAGGCGGCGAAGGGTGTGAAGGCTGCGAATCCGGCCAAGTTGCCGGATGCTGGCTCGGACGAGCTGCGGTTGCTGGCGGGGCAGGGCTGCCCGGCGCCGGATGCGGCGGCGAAGCCGTACTTTGTGGCGGCGCCGATGGCAGCCGCGGAGTGCGCGAGCGGAAAGGATGCGGCCAAGACGGCGGAGCGGCTGTTGCATGAGGCGCTGGGGTTTGCGCAGGGGAACAGGACGCTGCGGCTGAGCTATGTATGGGCTGCATTTGCAGCGGGGAATGACTCGCGTGGGCTGATTGCGGCGGAGCCGATTCTGGCGCAATGGTCGGGCAACTACTACGGCGGGGCGACGGACGCGGATGCAACGGGCGCGGAGAATCATTCGGTGACGCTGACAGCGGCGGTGCAGCAGCGGCTGTTTGGGTTGGTGGAAAAGGCGCGGGAGAAGCGGCACGAGACGTCCGAGGCGCTGGAGTTGATCCACAGTGCGCGGGGGCTGGCGACCGACGCGAAACAGTTGCAGGCGCTGGATGAGACGGAGAAGCGATTGCAACTGGAGCTGGACCGGGAGACGGAGAACGAAGGCCGCGCGCCGAAGATCCACAATGAGCTGGTGCAGGATCGCGTGGTCCGGCCTCGGCTGCTGCCGGGAATGGCCTTTGTGGCGCGCAAGAAGGCCGAGGAGGAGACGGAATGAAACGACTGCTGATTTCACTCGGACTGACGGCGGTTCTGGGCTCGGCGGCGGTGTGGGCTGCGGTGGAGCTGAGCGCGACACAGAGCGCTTCCCTGCCCTCGCTGATGCCGACCGGCGCGCTGCTGTACCTGGAGGCGAAGGACTTTCACGGGTTGCTGGGGGATTGGAACGCGTCGGCGGAGAAGCGTGCGTGGCTGAGTGGGGACAACTACCAGGCATTCAGCCGGTCGCGGCTGTTTTCGCGGTTGTCGCAGGCACAGGACGAGTTTTCAACGACGGCGGGGTTGCCGGCGGATGCCGGGCTGCTGTCGGCTGTGGCTGGCAAGGAGAGCGCGCTGGGAATCTTCGACATTGGCAACCTGGAGTTTGTGTACGTGACGCGGATGGACGAGGCGGCGGTGGAAGCCACTCCGCTGTGGCAGGTGCGGGGCAAGTTTGACCAGCGAACGGTGGGGACAGCGCAATTCTACGTGCACAAGGATGCTGCGTCGGGACGGACGGCGGCTTTTGGGGCGCTGAATGGATGGCTGGTGGTGGCTACGCGGGACGACCTGGCTGCGGGGGTCATGCAGCGGCTGCAGGGCGGGAAGGACCGCTCGCTGCCGGACGAGAGCTGGTATGCGGGGCTGATGAGCCAGGCGCGCAGTGGGGACAAGCCGGATTTGCGGTTGGCGCTGAACCTGGAGAAGATTGTGGCGACACCGTACTTCCGCAGCTACTGGGTGCAGCGGAATATTACGGAGATGAAGCTGTATGGGGCGGCGTTGAGCGATCTGCGGCGGAGCGGGGACAGCTATCGCGAAGAACGGCTGCTGCTCCGGAAGCCGGCTGCGGATACGGGAGCGACTCCGGCTGCGCCGGGCAGCGATGTGGCGCAGGTGACGGCGCTGACGCCGGAGAATGCGACGTTCAGCTCAGCCCAGGCAGGGCCGACGCCGGAGAGCGTGCTGGCGGCGCTACGCGAGGATGTGCTGGAGCGGCGGGCGGAGCAGGCGTACTCGGCCTGGAGTGCGCCGCCGGCTCCGGTGGCTGTGGATGCGGGGACGGCGTCGATGCTGGAGACGCAAATCGACCAGGCTCCGCAGGCGGTGGCGGAGCCGGACCAATGGCTGGCGCTGCGCAAGATGCTGGCTGGGGCTGCTCCGACCGCGATGCTGCAGGTATTTGAAGATCGCAGGCCGGTGGCGGATGGGGTGTTTGTGGGGCTGGACGCGGCTTGTGCGCTGACGGCAACCACGAGCTGGGATGAAGCTGCCGTGCAGGATGCGCTGATGCAGTCGATGGGCGGCCGGCTGACAGCGGGCAAGCTGGGCGAGCGCTGGGTAGAGCGGAAGAGCGCGGGCGGAACCTATGCGGCGCTGGATGGGCGGGTTGGGCTGTATGAGGCGGTGCGGGGCAAGACGCTGATGGTGGCCACCAACGCGGCGACCCTGGAATCAATGCTGGCCGCTGGGCTGGCGCGGGGCAAGGTTGGCGCGTTATCTGGTGCAGGAACAGATGCGGGCGTAACGTATGCAGCGGTGTACCGGCATTCGGCTGAGGAGCAGAAGAATTTTCGGCTGCTGTTTACGCGGCTGGACCAAGTGGGTCATCCGGGGGCGGGCGAAGACCACGTCGAAGCGGGAACTGATCCGGCGTTCTTTACGGGGAACCTGGGCAGCCTGGACCGAGCCTTTGCCGCGATGACCGAGGAGCGGGTGGAAGAGCGCGACCTGGGCGCGCGGGTGACGCAGACGGTGACGTATCGATGGACGCGTTGAAACCGGCATGGTGGTTGGCGGTGGGGCTGCTGTTGTTGCCGGGGATTTGCCGGCCACAGACGCCGCTGTTTGCGCAGGGGGCTGAGGCGCGCCTGGAGCGCGGCTTCGGCGGGCGCAACCTGAGCTGGGTGCTGCTGGATGGACAGGGGCATTTGGCGGCCGAGCATTGGGATGAGGCGGAGAGAGCGGTTCCGCCGGGCTCCATGGTGAAGCCGTTTACCGCGCTGGCGTTTGGGGAAGAGCATGGTGGGGAGTTTCCGCAGGTGTTGTGCCGGGGCGCGCGCGGGCGGTGCTGGCTGCCAAAGGGGCATGGCCGACTGGGGCTGGAGGAGGCGATTGCGCAGTCGTGCAACGACTACTTTGTCACGCTGGCCGGGGAGGTAGACCGTGCGCAGGCGGAGCGGGTGTTTGCGCGGTACGGGCTGGCTGGACCTGCGGAGGGCGCCCGGGCGGAGGGATTTGCGGGGTTGAGCGAGGATTGGCGGGAGAGACCGGAGGCGTTGGCGCGGGCGTTCTGGCAGTTGGCGGGGGAGCGGAAATCTCCGATACAGGGGAGGATTGTGGAGGGGATGCGCGGGTCGGCAAACCACGGAACCGCGCGGGCGGTGGATGAGGCGCTGGGAGCCGATGCTGCGCTGGCCAAGACGGGTACGGCCGCCTGCACCCACAGGCCGCGCGGGGCGGTCGATGGATTTGTCGTGGTGCTGTACCCGGCGGATCAGCCACGGTTGCTGCTGCTGGTGCGGGCGCATGGGCTGACCGGGGCGGGGACGGCGAAGGTGGCCGGGCAGATGCTGCGAGAGCTGGGGATGGGCAATGATTAAACTGCTGCGTCTCTTGAGCCTGGCGCTGGCGCTGGGTCCGTCGGGGTGGGGGCAGGGGACGGACAGCTTTGGGGTGCTGGGGTTGTTCCATCCGCGGGAGCTGGTCCTGGAGCGGGTGGATGCCCAGGTGGTGGTGGCGAAGGGCGCCGGGGCAGCTGTGGTGCTGAATGGGGAGCCTGAGCATCGCCGCCTGTTGCTGCGGGCCGATGGAGATGCTGTTGCCGGCGAGGCCCAAGAGGCGGCGCAGTGGACTGCCGGGGCGAGGGATGGCGGGGCGGTGGAGTTTGCTCTGAGCGTGCCGGGCAAGCTGCGCCGCGTGTATCGTGGGCAGTTGACGGTGACTGCGCGCGGGGGCGAGCTGACGGCCGTGGTGCGGATCGACCGGGAGACGGCGGTAGCCTCGATTGTGGCGGCAGAGATGGCGGCGGACATCCCGCTGGAGGCGTTGAAGGCGCAGGCGGTGGCGGCGCGGTCGTTTCTGGCTGGGGGTGGGCGGCATGGAGCTTATGAGTTTTGCGATACGACGCACTGCCAGTTTCTGCGATCTCCGCCAGCGAATGAAAGCGCGGCGATGCGGGCCGCAGAGGCTACACGTGGGCTGATTTTGACATACCAGGGCAAGACGCTGGCGGCGATGTACGGCAGCCGCTGCGGAGGGCGAACGCATAGTCTGAGCGAGCTGGGGATGGACGGCTGGGGTGGATATCCATACTTCGCCGTGACATGCGCAGCTTGCCGGCAGCATCCGCTGCGCTGGCAGAGCCGGATTGAGTCTGGCCCCGAGCCGAAAGCCGGCAACGAGCGGGCGCGGCTGGCCACGGCGCGGCAGTGGGGCTGGAGCGCGTTGCCGGGCAATGACTTCCAGGCGAGCCTGGACGGGGACGGCTGGAAGATCGAGGGCCAGGGAATTGGGCACGGCGTGGGGCTGTGCCAGTTTGGCGCGGCGGGCATGGCGCGGAGTGGAGCGGGATTCCGGGCGATTCTGGCGCACTACTATCCGAATACCAGCGTGACAAAAGCGGAATAAGCAGGGCTGCGCTGCCCGGAGCGTGCGGGAGATTTCCGCTTGACGAATAGTACGATGCGTACTATAGTACGAATCGTACTATGAAAGACGCATCCGCTCTTGAATTCGCGTTGCTTGGCTTGCTGAAGCAGAGGCCGCAGTCTGGCTATGACCTGCGCAAGACCTTTGGGACGACGGCGATGCGGCAGTACAGCGACAGTCCTGGGTCGATCTATCCGGCGCTGCGGCGGCTGGAGGCGAAGGGTCGGATTGAGCGGGTGGGGCCGGACGGCGAGGCTGGCGCCGGGCAAGAAGCCGATCCGCGTCGCAAGCAGCTTTTCCGGCTGACGGCGGCGGGGGAAGCTGCGCTGCTGGCCTGGCTTTCAAGTCAAGTCACGCGGGAGGATGTGGCTCTTCGGCTTGCGGAGACGATGCTGCGCTTCGCGTTTATGGATGGCAATGTCCCGCGCGCGACGGCAATTCGCTTTCTGGACGAGTATGCGCGGGAGCTGAGCGGTTATGTGGAGACGCTGCGCCCGCAGTGGGAGGCGATGCATAGGTCGTCCCCGATTCATACGGGAGTGCTGGCTTTTCGGTCGGGGATTGAGGGGATGGAGGCGCAGTTGGACTGGGCTCGGCGGGCGCGGGCGCTGCTGGCGGAGCCGCGTGGATGAAGGCCGCTGCGGAACGAGTTTCGTACCTGTGAGTTGGAAGAGAGGATGAACGATGAAAAGCAAGAGGATGGTGGTGATAACTGGAGTCCTGCTGCTAGCCGGCTCGATTCATGCTGTGGCGCAGGACGCTGCCGCGAAACCCAACCCGCTGGAGCGGAAGTACCGGGAAGGCGAAACGCTGTCGTATCGCATGAACGGCGTCAACGAGGCGTGGCACTACACGATTGAGGCGGATGGCGTGGTGAAGAGGGATGCGAGCGGGGTCTTCTACGAGGAGTACCGCTGGTCCAAGATGGAGTCGGCGGGGCAGGCGGAGACGCTGGGGCCGCTGATGGCCGATTTTCGGCAGCGGATCACGCTGGACAGCCGGGAGAACCCGTCGGTTCCGGATCTGTCGAAGGTGGACCCGAAGACGATTGGGCCGATTACGGACCTGATGACGTTCTACGCGGACCTGTGGCTGGCGAACAAGACGGGGCAGCTGGCGAAACCTGGGGACCACTTTTATAGGAAGAACGGGGTTCCGAGTTCGTGGGCGGACGGGACGTACGTGCTGGTGGGGCAAAGCGCGGTGGACTTTGACCTGACGTGGAAGAGCGTAAACGCTGCGGAGAAGACGGCGGTGCTGGTAGTGAAGCATGTTCCGCCGGAGAAATCCACGATTCAACTGCCGGCGGAGTGGATGCAGACGCCGGTGGGGGAGCGGCCCAACAATTGGGTTGGGGTGAACAAGGGGCGGGACGGGAAGTTTGAGGCGTCGGTGGGCGAGGAGGAGTTTACGGTGGAGCTGACCGTGAGCCTGGCCGATGGCAAGATTCTGAAGGGTAGCATGGACAACGTGGTCAAGACGGTTGCGCGCAGTTGCGAGGACCAGGCTCTGACGAAATGCGACGTGGCGAAGCCGCATGAAATTGAGCGGAAGATCGATATTGACCTGGTGCCGTAGGCGAAGCGGGAAAAGCAAAGCTGGGCAGGGGATGATTCCCTGCCCAGCTTTGCTTTGTGCTGGGCCTCAGCTCCCGGCTAAGTCTGGGCTAAGTTTGTTCTACGGCCTTGACGAGGAGGTTGAGCGTGCCTTTGGCGTCGCCGTAGAGCATGCGGGTGCGTTCCTTGAAGAAGAGGGGGTTTTCGAGGCCCGAGAATCCCCTGCCCTGGCCGCGTTTGAGGACGATGACGCTCTTGGCGTGGTCGACTTCAAGGATGGGCATTCCGGCGATGAGGGATTTGGGGTTGTCGCGGGCGTCAGGGTTGACAACGTCGTTGGCGCCGATGACGACGACCACATCGGTTTCCGGGAATTCGGGGTTGATCTGCTCCATTTCGTAGAGCGCGCTGTAGGGGACGTTGGCCTCGGCGAGAAGCACGTTCATGTGGCCGGGCATGCGTCCGGCGACGGGATGGATGGCGTATTTGACGCTTACGCCGCGCTCTTCAAGCAGCTCGGCGAGTTCGCGGACGGCGTGCTGAGCCTGGGCGGTGGCCAGGCCGTAGCCCGGGACGAAGATGACGCGCTTGGCGTAGGCGAGCTGGATGGCGGCGTCTTCGAGGGGGATTTCGCGCATGGTGCCGCCGGCGTTGGAGCTGGCCTCGGCGACGACGGAGCCGAAGCCGCCGAAGAGGACGTTGGTGATGGAGCGGTTCATTGCCTTGCACATGAGGATGGAGAGGATGAGGCCGGAGAAGCCGTCGAGCGTGCCGGCGATGATGAGCACGTTGTTGCCGAGGACGAAACCGGTGGCGGTGGCGGCGAGGCCGGCGTAGCTGTTCAGCAGGCTCATGACGACGGGCATGTCCGCCGAGCCGACGGGGATCACCAGCATGACGCCGAAAGCGAGGGCGAGGCCAACCATGGTGTAGAAGGCGGCGAAGATGGCGGGGTTGATCCAGAAGGTGATGAAGCAGCCGACCATGCCGATGCCGATGAGCAGGTTGAGGAACTGCTGGCCTTTGAACTGGACCGGCGTGCCCTTGATGACTCCCTGGAGCTTGCCGGCGGCGATCAGCGAGCCGGTGGTGGTGAGGGCGCCGAGCATAACTTCAAAGCCCAGCGCGCCGCGGGTGAAGACGGACATGTCGGAGGCGTGGATGCCGAACTCCGCGATGCCGACGAGAGCGGCGGCCATGGCACCAAAAGCATGCGACAGCGCGGTTCGCTGGGGCATGGCGGTCATGGGGACGGTGATGCCCATCCATGCGCCGATGGCCGAGCCGATGAGCAGACCGGCGACGATCCAGACCCAGGTGACGATGTGCTGTCCGATAAGGGTGCCGATGATCGCGGCGGCCATGCCCGCCTCAGCGTAGAACATGCCACGGCGGGCGGAGTCCGGATGGCTCATGGCCTTGAGGCCGAGGATGAAGAGAACGGAAGCGAGTAGGTAGGTGGCTTCCATCAGCAGGGTTGCCGGGCTCATGACTTCACCGCCTTGCCAGCTCCGACTGCTTTGGGATCGCGTTTCTTGAACATCTTGAGCATGCGGTCGGTGATCCAGAAGCCGCCCACGACGTTGATGGTGGCGGTGGTGACGGCGGCAAAGCCCAGTAGGTGGGCAAAGAGAGGATAGTGCGCCCCGGCCATGACCAGCGAGCCAATGAGCGAGATGCCGCTGATGGCGTTGGTGGCCGACATGAGCGGCGTGTGCAACAGGGGCGGCACGCGGCTGATGACCTGGTAGCCGAGGAAGGCGGCCAGAACAAAGACGTAGACCGATGCGATCAAGACTGCTGGGTTCATCGTTTCCTGCCTGAGAGAAATTTTGCGTGAACTGCGGGATGGCGTGGACGGGGCGGCTTATGCGCCAGGTGGAGGTGCGAGCAAAGCAGCCACGCGGGGGTTGACAGGCGCTCCGTTGGCAGCGACACAGGTTCCGGCAACAACCTCATCGGTCATGTCGGGCACCAGTTCGCCCTTTTTCACAATGAGCCCGAGGAAGTTGACAACGTTGCGGGCGTAGAGTTGGCTGGCGTGGGCTGGGACCTCGGCGGCCAGGTTCATGGGAGCGACCAGACGCACACCGCCGATCAGCTGGGTGACCCCGGGCTGGGTGAGTTCGCAGTTGCCACCGGCTGGAGCGGCGAGGTCGACCAGGACAGAGCCGGGCTTCATGGCTTCGACCGCGGCCCTGCGGATAAGCAAGGGAGCGGGCCGGCCGGGGACCTGTGCCGTAGTGATGACGACGTCGGCGCGGGAACAGGCGGCGGTGATGAGGGTGCGGCCGCGTTCCAGGGCTTCTTCAGACAGCTCGGCCGCATAGCCGCCGACTCCCTCGCCGGAGATTCCGCCGAGGTCGACGTCGAGGAACTTTGCGCCGAGGGAGCGAACCTGCTCGCCGGCGGCGGCGCGGACGTCGTAGGCCTCGACCACGGCGCCGAGGCGGCGGGCGGTGGCGATTGCCTGCAGGCCGGCGACACCTGCGCCGATGACGAAGACCTTGGCCGGGGCGATGGTGCCGGCTGCGGTCATGAGCAGCGGGAAGAGTCGCGGAAGCTGGTTCGCCGCCTCAATGACGGCCTTGTAGCCGGCCACGGTGGCCATCGACGAGAGCGCGTCCATGGCCTGGGCGCGGGAGATGCGAGGCACCAGTTCCATAGCGAATACCATGGCCTTGGCCTGGATAGCGGGCAGTAGCGCTTTCGGCGAGTCGAGCGGACGGAAGAAGCCGATGAGGACTGTGCCGGGCTGAAGGCGCGCCTGCTCTTCGGCGCTGAGTATCTGCACGACGGGCAGAAGCTGGCTGGTGGTGAGGATGGCCTCACGGTCGGTGGTCACGGTGGCGCCAGCCTGTGTGTAGGCCTCATCGGTAGCGCCAGCGCCCAGGCCTGCACCAGACTCGACCAGGACGGTGATGCCCTGGGCTAGAAAAGTCTTGAGGTTATCGGGCAATAGCGCAACGCGCGTCTCGCCCGGTAGGGTTTCTTTCAGAATTCCTAACTGCACCCGTGCCCCCTTGTGTATGGCACCTGTCTGCTCTAAGAAATCAGGGAGCAAAAGCGTCTGGCGCCACAGCCAACCATAGAGGGTCGCATAGAAGCGCGCTTGTGTCCACGGTCACAGGAAAAAGGGCCTTAAACAGTTTTTTCTAGGGCCTGTTCACACTACCTGGATGGATGGCGTTGCGAGCGTGAATCGGGCCAAGCAATTCTGGGCACACAGGGCCGAGTCCGAGAGCTGTGGCGACCCCACCGCCGAGGGCCAGAACGCGGTATGGCCCGATTTGCGCCGCAACCCGCAGGGACGAGGCCTGTTTTCCCCATTTCTGCGTCGCTGCTCGCTTCAGTAACCAGTTACAGCGCACTCGTCGCTTCTTGAACTGAGGAAATCTCCGCTCCCGTCGCCACCACTCAGGCAGTGGGAACAGGCCCTAGTACGACAACAGGTCGCCGGCCTTGAGGAACCATGGGTCGAGAGTCTTGGTTCCGTGGACGATGTCTGCCAGCGGAGTGGTGATGAGCGAGCCGCCGTTGACGCCGACCAGCACGCCAAGGTTGCCGGCGAAGAGTTGCTCGACAGCCTCAGAACCGAGGCGCGTGCCCAGCAGACGGTCCGCGCAGGTGGGGGTTGCGCCGCGCTGGACATAGCCCAGTACGGTGGAGCGGAACTCGAAGCCGGTGAGCAGGTTCTGGTCGCGGAAGGCCTGGCAGAGCCCCTCGGCGTTGTAATTGGCACCCTCGGCGACGACGATGATGGCGTGGGGTTTGCCGCGCTCGTAGCCATCCTGGATGCGCCGGGCGATCTGCTCGGGAATGACCTCGACCTCAGGCAGTACGATGGCTTCTGCGCCACCGGCAATACCGGCCATGAGCGCGAGGTAACCGCACTTGCGGCCCATCACCTCGACAAGGAGGGCGCGCCGATGCGAGGAGGCGGTGACCTTGAGATTGTCGATGGCGTTGAGAGCGACGTTGAGCGCGGTGTCCACGCCGATGGTGACGTCGGAGCCGCAGAGGTCGTTGTCGATCGTGGAGGCCACGCCGACGACGGGAAAACCCATCTGGTGGAGCGCGTGGGAGCCGGTCTGGGAGCCGTTCCCGCCGATGACGATGAGGCCCTCAATGCCGGCGCCGCGCATGCGTCGGATGGCCAGTTCGCGGCCCTCTTCGGTCTGGAACTCGGGGCATCGCGCGCTGCCCAGGATGGTGCCGCCGCGCTGGATGATGCTCCCGACGTCGCGGGAGCCCATCCGCTTGAAGTTGCCTTCAATCAGGCCGGAATAGCCTTCCTGCACGCCCCAGACGGTGAGGCCCTTGGAAAGACCGGTTCGTACGACGGCGCGAATGGCCGCGTTCATTCCCGGCGCGTCTCCGCCACTGGTCAGCACAGCGATACTTTTCATGCTATTTCCCCTTTTTTGGAGCAAATCCAGAGAATGTGTACCCAATCCAGGAATCGCGAGGAAGGATTTTTCCTGGTGAAAAATCCCGTCATGCACTTGGTCTCGCTGTTTGCAACGGCTCTGGATTGGCTCGGAGTCGTCAATTTCAGAATCGCAGGGAAAGAGGGGCAAAGTCGGTGATTCGAATCACAAAGTTGGGTGTGAGGCTCGGATTCTTCGAAAAATGACAAAAGAAAGCCTGAAACGGGCATTCCCTCCCGTCCCAGGCATTTCTTTCTTATCCCCCCGGCTCACGCGAAGTGGAAGCCGGAGCGGGCAAGCGGGAGGGTGCGGATGCGCTTGCCGGTGGCGGCAAAAACCGCGTTGCCGACCGCGGCGAGCACGGGCGGCAGTGCGGGTTCGCCCAGGCCGGTGGGCGAGTAGTCGGTCTTGATCCAGTGGATTTCAACCTTTGGTGCCTGGCGCAGACGAAGCAGCGGATGCTGGGCGAGGAGCTTCTGCTTGATCTGCCCGTCGGCGAGCGTGATTTCCTGCTGCATTTGGGAGAGGCCCTCCAGAATGGAGCCCTCGACCTGAGCCTCCGCCCCGGAAAGATTCACGAGCTGGCTGCCAACATCTCCCACGGCCCAGACCTTTTCCACGCGGATGGCGCCGGCAGAGTCGACGGTGACCTCCGCCACCTCAGCAAAGTAGCCGAGGTGGCAGAAGTGGCAGGCGATGCCCATGCCATGCCCCGCCTCTTTTGGGTGGTTTTTCCAGTTGGAAACCTCGCCGGCCTTGCTCAACACGTCTGCCAGACGCTTGCCGTTGAGCCAGAACTGCGAGCCGGCCCCGCGCGCTGCCGGGCTGCCGGGGGTGGCTTCGCGGGCCAGCATGGCGAGCTGGAAGTCGATGGGGTCCTGCCCGGCGGCATGGGCCAGCTCGTCGATAAACGAGCCGATCACGAAGCCGTGCGCATTGCTGCCCGGGGCGCGCAGCCAGCCGGTACGCAGCCACAGGGGCTGTGTGCTGGCGGCAAACTCGAAGTTGGGCACCCGGCCGGATGGGTACTCGGCGTCGCCGATGCCGGCTCCGGCGGGGAAGTCGCCGCCCTCGCCAAAGGTGACCAGGCGATGCTGCCAGGCAATGAGCGAACCTTTGTCGTCGAGGCCGGCCTTGAGGAACTGGGTTCCAGCGGGACGGAAGGCGTCGTTGATGAAGTCGTCTTCGCGCGACCAGATGAGCTTGACCGGCGCGGGCACCTGCTTGGCGATCATGGCCGCTTCGACAAGATACTCATTCATCAGCCGCCGGCCAAAACCGCCTCCGGCGCGCAGCATGTGCATGGTGATGGAGGTCTCGGGGATGTTCATGGCCTTGGCGACAAGGCCCAGGCCTGAGCCGGGGTTCTGGCTGTCCGACCACAGCTCCAGTTTGCCGTCCTTCCACCAGGCCGTGGCCCCTTGCGGCTCCAGGGTGCAATGGGCCAGGAAGGGGTAGGTGTAGACGGCCTCAACGACTTTGGCGGCGCCGCCGAGGGACTTGGCAGCATCGCCTTCCTGGTAGAGCATGTGCCCGGGCGGCTGCGCGGCCAGCTCGTGAGCGCGCTTTTCCAGATCTTCGGATGAGGGAACAGGGTTGGGCGGCAACTGCCAGTCCACCTGCAACTGCTTGCGGGCCTGCTGCGCCTGGTACCAGTGGTCGGCAACAATGGCCACCCCGCTGGCCAGACCGGGCTCGTTGGGGACAACGGCTGCCGGCTGAATGGTGCCGTCGAGGACAAAGACATGCCGGACGCCGGGCAACTGGCGAATGGCCGCGAGGTTGGCCGACTTCACCCTGGCCCCGAAGACATTGGGTCGGTGATAAACGGCGTGCAACATGCCAGGCACCTGCACATCGATCGCAAACAGGGGCTTCCCGGTGACGATGGCCTGGTTGTCGCGGCCGGTCTGGCGCGTGCCCAGCAGGACGTAATCTTTGGGATCCTTCAGCTTGACCTTGGTCGGGTTGGGCGCAGGCAGCGCGGCCGCCTCAGTGGCCAGCTCGCCGTAGCCCAGGGATCGGCCGGTTTTGGCGTGCATCACGCGGCTCTTTGCGGTGGTGATTTCACTCTCCGGCGCCTGCCAGCGATTGGAGGCGGCAGTAACCATAACGGCACGAGCCGCCGCACCGATCTGGCGCATGGGCACCCAGCTGTTGGGGGTGGTCATGCTGCCGCCGGCGCCCTGGTTACCGTAGGCGGCAGGGTCCACATCGGCCTGCTCCACATGTACCTGGGCCCAGTCGGCATCGAGTTCCTCGGCAATGATCATGGGCAGAGAGGTGCGAATGCCCTGGCCGATCTCCGCACCGCGGGCAACGATGCTGATGATGCCGTCAGGGGCGATCGTGACGAACACGGAAGGGGAAAGAATCTGCGGCGCGTGGCCCTGGGCCAGTGCCGCACGTTGCGTGGAAAGACCCAGCACCAAGCCGCCCCCGGCAAGGGCGCTCAGCTCAAAAAATGATCGGCGTGAGAGTCGCATGGCTCGGTTCCTTTCTAGGCGGTGGGCTGCGCGGCAGCTTCGTGAATGGCGGCGCGGATGCGCACGTAGGTGGCGCAGCGGCAGAGTACTCCGCTCATCGCCGTGTCAATATCAGCATCAGAGGGGTGGGGGTTCTGCTCAAGCAGGGCCGCCGCGGTGAGAATTTGTCCCGCTTGGCAGTACCCGCACTGCGCCACGTCCAGGTTGACCCAAGCCTTCTGCAGGGGATGGTTCCCGTCCGGGGAGAGCCCTTCAATGGTGGTGATGGGGTCGCTTCCGACGGCGGAAACAGGCGTAAGGCAGGAGCGGATGGCGCGCCCGCCGAGCAGGACAGTGCAGGCGCCGCAGGCTCCCTGGCCGCAGCCAAACTTGGTGCCCACCATCCCCAGGTGGTCGCGAAGCACCCACAACAGCGGCGTTTGGGGAGAAACGTCGACGGTGTGAGCCTCGTGGTTGATGGTCAATTGGATCGGCATCGGAACCTCCATACTGGCAAGTGTAAGGGTAATGCAATTCCGGGCAGAAGTGCCATAGGCGGGCGAAAGATGAGTTTTATGGCAGAATAGAGAAGTCGGAGAGCTGGCCGAGTGGTTGATGGCACCGGTCTTGAAAACCGGCGAACCGAAAGGTTTCGTGAGTTCGAATCTCACGCTCTCCGCCACACCTTTTCCCATGCGGACGGCATTGTGCGGCCCCGGCAGACTGCGGCGCACTCTGGGTGCCACTTTCTCTGACCGCTTCCGTAGAACCCTTTTGGCGTCGGGTTGCTGCGCTGGTCAGTCGAGCCGACCCGCAGATACCGGAAGACTTGTTCGCTCTTTCGCCTCACACCTCTTGAGCTTGCGAAGTTGGACCCATCCCAGGGCCAGTCCCAGGACAACCAGCAGGCAAATCGCCCATATCAAGGGCCTAGACCACACTGCGAGCGTGCCGGACCACACTGCGAGCATGGGCCTGCCATAAGCGACCGCGAGCCAGACCACCAGGGAATAGCGGAGTAGACGCGCCGTGCCAAAGACCGCCAGGAAGCGGTTGCGCGAGACGCCCAGCGCTCCGCACGCCAAAAGGAACGGCGCCAGTGGAATCGGCGGCGGCAGCAGCGCGGGAAGAAACACAGCCAGGAGCCGATGGCGTTCGATCCAGCCGATGACTCTTCGCCTGAGCCGCTTTGGCATGTATCGGCGCAGTGCTGCTTCGCCGCTTCGCCTGCCAATCTGCCAGGTGGAATAGCCGCCGGCCAGGCTTCCTGAAACGGCGACAAATACCAGTATCAGCGGGTTTCCGCCGCGCGCGCCGAGCCAGAGCAGCAGCAAATCCGTGCTACCCGGCAATGCCAGGGGAATCACCGATGAGTCGACAATTGCCACCGCAAACAGCCCAACCGCACCAAGGTGAAGAACCCATTGAGGCATGGGAGAGAGAGGTTGGGTCCGAAGAAAACCTAGCAGCCGCGCGTAATTCGCATGCATTCTCACACCGACCGCCGCTGCCTACGTCGTATGCAGCGCAAACCAGTAGAATCGCCGCCAGCAGAACATGCAGCGCACAGGTCGAATGGCGCAGTAGCCCAGAAACTGGTCAAACCAGCGTTGCTCTGCCGGCTTGAACTGCACTGAGTTGCAGCGCGGGCATTCGCGCCGAAACCACAGCATCGTCGTCATCCAGGCCGGCAAACGTGTTTGTAAACTTGCCATCACATCCCCTGCTGTCGCTCTGCTGTCCGCACAGTGTGCTGTGAGATGCCGCCCTCGCTTCCGGAGTTCGCCTCCAGCCACGCGAGCGACGATCGTATGCTGCCGGTGGCCAGGGCCATTGTGGAATCTGCGGCGCCGTAGTAGAGGTTGATGGTGTCCTTGTCCCCGCCGATCGTCTGGCCGCAGGGGAAGACTACATCCTTCACGTCGCCACCGCGCTCGTAGCAGGCCTCTGGTCCGAACATCCACGACTCGCCGCGCTGCAGGCACACTTCCGGATTATTCAGGTCAAACAGCGCAAGTCCCAGGCGGTAGATGCTTCCGGATGCGGTTTGGCGCACGCCGTGGTAGACCGTCAGCCAGCCCTTTTCCGTCTCAATCGGCGGGGAGCAAAGCCCAATCTTGTTCGCATCCCACCATCCGCCTCGCCTTGCTTCCAAAATAATCTTGTGGCCGCCCCAGTGCTTCAGGTCCGGGGAGTAGGAAATCCACATATGCGCGCCCAGCGACGTGACGGGCCGATGAACCAGAGCCCACAAGCCGCCAATTCGGCGAGGCAACAGCGCCGCATCTTTGTCCTCCGGCTGCATGATCACGCCGTACCGATCAAATGTGCGAAAGTCCTTCGTCAAGGCCAGCGACACACCAGGCCCACCTCGTGCAAACGAAGTATAGACTACCGCATATTGCCCCAACTCCGGCACATAGGTAATGCGAGGATCCTCAATGCCCCAGAGCTCTTCCGGGTACTGCAGCGGATTCGCCGGCATGGTCGGCTTCGGGTCTATCTTCCAGCCATCTACGCCATTTGCGGAACGAGCCGCGCACAGGTGCGACATCCCGCGCCGGTCTTCCACACGGCACAGCAGCAGTGTCTCTCCGTCCGGCAACAAGGTTACCCCAGCGTTGAAAACGCTGTTGATCGGATAAGGCCAGTCCCGCTGCGAGAGAATAGGATTGCCTTCGTGCCGGGCGAAGAGTCCAACCCCGGTGCGGCTTTCTACATGTGTTTCCGGGGCGACCGAACCGGAGACTTCTTCTTGCGGAGTGGTGGTTGTCATGATGAAGAGCTCATTTCAACTTGCTGTTCGTGTACGTTGGTCACTTTGGCCGCGCTCATTTCGAGAAGGGCCATCAGGAATGAGAGCGTAGACTCAGCTCCCTGATTTTCGTTGATGCGGTCAGGATGCAAACCATCCCGGCAACCGCCCGTCAATTCGTCGTAGAGCGGAAGTCCAAGATCGTTCTTACCCATGAACCACTGAAAGACAGAGCGGGCTTCATCGTACCACTGCGCCTCTTCGGTCAGCCTGGATACTTCAAGGCATGCTGAAACCGTTGCGCTTGCCTCGACAGGTTGCTGATCAAAGCGCGCCTTATCGCTGCCTTCAATGTAGAAGCCATTGGATCCGATGGGAACAAATACCTGCGGATCGTCACGGTGCTGCTGGGACACCAGCCACTTGAGCGATGCCGTGCCTGCCTCTACCATCCTCAGGTTGCCGCTCCGCCAGCCAGCAAGAATCAATGCCTGCGATAGCCGCGCATTGGAATACGACAGGCTCTTCTCAAACCACTGCCAGGTCGGCGTTGCACTGCGGTCGTAAATATCCAGCAACTTTTCCGCAAGCTCATTGCGCGCCTGCTGCATCGTCCTGTCGCCCGGAAACCAGTCGAGATACGCCTGCATTCCAAGAATGCTGAAAGCCCATGACCGCGGGCTGGTAAAAGTTTGCACTGGCTTCACAGCTGCTTCAAACAGACGGCCTGCAGCCCCTCGCAACCCCGCGTTGCGCGAAAGCCCCAACACCTTGCCCAGAGCCCACAATGCCCGCCCATGGCTGTCTTCGGAGCCCACATCTTCAAGCCATCGGCGGTCGTATCCCAAGAAGTTGCGGAACCTGCCCGAGTCTGCGTGAAATGCAAGCCATAGAAACGCCAGATACCGTTCTGACAGATCTGCGCGTGGCTGCGCTGATCTAAATTCCGGATGCTCATCGAGCACCACCGACACAATCAACGCACGTGCGTTGTCATCTGTTGTGTAGCCTTCGCTGGAGTTGGGAAGCGAGAATATCGCGTGCTGCAGGATGCCCGTATCGTCGGTCATCCTGAGCAGATGACGCGTGTCCATTTGCGGTAATCCATTCGCGGCAATCGACGACGGACTTGTCTTTGCCGTCGTCTTGGGATGCAAAGACCGCTCGAATCGCGCTCGCTGAAAGCTGGCCATATACTTCCTTGCTGCTCTCGGCCAGATCGTCTCCCTTGAATGCAGATAGGCGCGCTTGCGCATCGCGTGCCGCTCTCCATCGTTGTTCAGCAGGCCCAGCACCGCACTCGCAATTGAGTCGGGACTCTCGAATGGAACCAGGATGCCTCTCTGCTCGGCAAGCAATTCGGTTGCATGCCAGTACGGCGTCGAGACAATCGCTTTCCCCGCGCCCAGTGCAATCGCCAACGTTCCAGAGACCGCCTGCGCCTCCTGCCGGTAAGGCGTAATGTAGATGTCCGCGGTGCTTACCAGTTGCAGCAACTCCTCCTGGCCCACAAAGCGATTCAGAAACACCACCTGCGATCCAACGCCGAGTCGCTCGGCGAGAGCCTGCAGGCTCTCGCGGTAACGCTCGCCTTCATGCCTCTTCACGTGTGGGTGCGTCGCACCCGAAATCATATAGACGGCATTTGGATGCTCCTTGAGAATGGCGGGCATTGCCTCAATCACATTCTCAATTCCCTTGTTCGGCGAGAGCAGTCCAAATGTAAGCAGAACCGACTTGCCTTCTGTTCCAAATCGATCCTTGTAGTAGTTCGGATCCATGAACTGACAATCCGGAACCCCGTGCGGAATGACGTCGATCTTCTCGCCGGGGACCGCGTACACATCACGCAGACACTGCGCTGCTTGATCGCTCATCACCACAATGCGATCCGAGAGATCCACGATCTCCTCCAGCACCTTGCGCTGCGCCGACGATGGCTCCATCAGCACTGTGTGCAGGGTAGTGACCACCGGCATCGTCAACCGCCGCAGAAGCGTCAGGATGTGCCCACCCGCAGGATCGCCATAGATTCCAAATTCATGCTGCAGGCACACCAGATCGTTACCATTGAAGTTGAGGAAATCGGCCGCGCGCACGTAGGACGAGATGTCTTCCTGCTCAATCTCAAGACGGACTTGTTTCGGATAATCGTAACTCGATTCCGGATCATTAACCGGAATTACAAACAGCCGCTCTTCTCCATACTCGGCCGCAATAGCCGCACATAAATCCGTTGTGAAGGTCGCGATTCCGCAATGCCTGGGGAGAAAGTTTCCTATCAAGGCAATACGCGTGGGAAAAGGCAGCGCATTGCAGTGACCATCGAATGCTAGGGCTTCATCAGGAATGTGAGAACCACCCTTCTGGATATCATCGAATGTCTCATTCTTCGGCATATTGCTCCCTTTCACCGGCATCGTCGGAGCGCCTGCTTGCTGGCATCGCCTCGTTTCCTTTATCCCCACCCGCCCATTGCTGCATCGTTTACTCCATTGGGTTTCTGGGTGCGATCACTTCCTCGTCGGCCGTTCGCTCACCGGGAAGTCTTACTTCATCCGCGGCCGCAACAGAACCTGTGTGTTCCTCCGTAAAGTCAAGCTTGAATTCCTCGACTGTCTCTATTCTTGGCGCATCAACTCCGGCAGGTACCGGCGGTACAACTGACGGATTCTTTGGCAAAAGAACAGCATGCCTCTTCGATTTAGAACCAGTTTTCAATGGCGTACCCCATCCTCTATCAATAACCAGCCCATTGCGTACTTCCGGACAGAAGGGCCATCGTAGCGGCGTCCTGAAAAGCGATGCCGCACTTCCCGTGGTAAGCATGAGTGACATGTTGCTCAGCTTGCGAGTTGTTACATCCAGAGGTTTGCGAGCCTGCGCAATCCTCTGATATTCGCGCTTCAGAACCGCTGGGTAAGCCCCTTAGCGGCCCACGCGAATGTTCGACAAGTGGCTGAAAAGCCCGAAGAGATTCCCAAGCCAGAGCACAAGGAGAATGACCACCAGGCCATTCAGAATTGCCTTGACGGTTCCCTGCATCGGGATGAAGCGATTCACCAGCCACAACACAACTCCGACGGCGACGATGGTGATGATAACGGTAGTGAGCGGCATATTGAACTCTCCTGAAATCTGGAAGATAGGGCCTGAAGTGCGCGATGATCGCTCATCCGGGTCATCTGCTCAGTCGGCGAAGCCTGGTTTCTTCCTGAAGTGATCATGTCAGGGCTACAGGCAAATAGATGTGCAAGTTTGCTCGGCTTTCAAGGCTGAAGTTGGCCACAACCACGCAAAAGGATACTCTCGCTCCGCCCACTCTCGATGGACGCGTCGTAGTGAGGCTATTCCTTTGGTTCCGCAACAGGAACCGCCGACGCCTTCTGCACTGGAACAACAGTGGCGTCCGTGGCCGCAGGCGCGGCCTTCTCTTCAGGCACCTTCGTGCCCGTCGCATAGATGAGGATCTGCACCTGGCCCCCACTCTGCGTCGCCGCTCCGCTCGCAGGCTTGCCAACACCCATCGTCTTGAGTTGGCGGTCGTCGAATCCATAGCTCTTGACCAGAAAGTCCCGCACTTCCAGCGCCTGTGCCTGTGTCATCACCAGGTCTTCCTGGCTATCGCCTTCCATGCCCGTCGATACACGAATGACGGCGAGACCAAATGGATTTGCGGCAAGATACTGACCGGCAGCCGCGAGCGTCTTTTCGTCTTTCAGCTTCACCGACTCACCACTGGCAAACAGCTTGGTCACCGAGTAGGAGTAGGTCTGGATCGGCTCTGCGGCCGGCAGCTTCTCCAATGCGTTCTCGGTCAGATCGGAACTGTCTTCATAGCCACGCTTCTTGAAGAATCCGCGCAGGAGAAAGCTGTGTTTCATCGCCTCCATATTTGATTGGAAGCTTGCCACTCCAACCTGAGCCTCGTCGACCGTCTTCTGCAACCCGGCTGTCGTCTGTTCAAGATTGTTGTAGACCTGCTTGTCGTTGACCAGCGCCCCGACGGTTCCGTCGCCAGCGTCAATCTTCGCGGTCAGGGAACTCAAGTGAGCCGTTGCTTCCGTCGTGTTGGCAATGGCTTGCTTGCTGCTATCCAGGATGCTGCTCGCCTTCTTGAACAGATCGCTCACGACAAGCGGTGGCAGACTGGCAATCGTGTCTCCATCGTGAACTCCCGGAGTTCCCTGCGACCCAAACGAAACTGCCAAATACTGATTGCCCAGCACACCCTCTGTCTCAATGGACGCTACCGAATCCTGCTTGATGATCTCGCGTGTAGACTTGGTGAGTTCCATGACCACGGTTACCTTGCCCGTCGGAACGTGCGGCAAGTCAATGCGCAGCACCGTCCCGCTGTGCACTCCGCCAACCTCCACATCGGCTCCGCTGGAAAGCCCCGCTACGTTGTCAAATTGCGCCTTCAGCTGGTAGGTAGAACTGAAGAGGTACTGCTTGCTGCCAATGATGAACACACCCGCAGCCAGAATGGCGAGTGTCAAGACGATGAAGCTTCCGAGGCGTGCTGCTCTGGACATGTTCTCTCCTACGACTGCTTTAGAAAAAGCCCTACAAATTCGTTGTCGGACTGCTTCAGATCATCGAACGTTCCTTCGATCACTACATGGCCCTTGTCGAGCAGCGCGAGCCGATCGGCGATCGTCTTGGCGCTATGCATGTCATGCGTCACGACGATTGACGACATGTGACGTTCCTTTTTGAGCTTGAGTATGAGGTCATCGATCTCTCCTGAACCGATCGGGTCCAGCCCGGCAGTCGGCTCGTCAAGCAGCAGAATTTCGGGATCTAAAGCGAGTGCCCTTGCCAAGCCAACACGCTTCTGCATTCCCCCGGAGAGGTCGGATGGCATCTTGCTCAAATTCCCCTGGATGCCCACCTCGGTCAGCAGTGAATGCACACGGTCTCTCCGCTCTGCGGCCGACATTTCTCGCCTGTGGTGAAGAAGGGGAAACGCAACATTGTCTTCCACTGTCAACGAATCGTAAAGCGCTGCATGCTGGAAGAGAAAACCCATCCGCTTGCGAATCTCGCCCATCTGATCCATCGTCAGTCCGTTCAAGTCCTGGCCCTGAATCCGTATGGTTCCCGCATCAGGATTCTGCAATCCAATCACAATCCGCAGCAGAACGCTCTTGCCGGTTCCACTGCGTCCCAGTACCGCCAGCGTCTCACCACGCTTCACCTTCAGAGTGACTCCATCCAGTACGCAGTGTTCGCCAAAGGATTGGTGAACCTGGTCGATGGCCACTGCAGCAGGACTCTCCACTTCAGACTTCTTCAGGTCTCGTTCTGCGATCGGCGCGGTCATGGAAACACCGCCAGAATGAACTTGACCAGCACGACATCGGCGAGAATCACAAAGAGGGAACCGAGCACGACAGAGTTTGTTGCAGCGCGTCCCACGCCCTCGGCGCCACCGCGTGTGCGCATCCCGTGAAAGCAGGCAATCGACCCAATGATCAGGCCATACACTGCGGTCTTGAATGTGGGAGGAAGAAATGCATTCAGTGTCGCGCCATAAAACCCATTGTTGATGAACTGGTGAAACGAGAGCGGCTCGACCATCGCCTGCGTTGCCCATCCCATCACCAGCGCGGAGGCGTCCGCGGCCAAAGTGAGCAGAGGCAGCATGACAATGCACGCCAGGATGCGGGGCGCAGCGAGTAGCCGATAGGGATTGACCGCGGAGACTTCAATCGCGTCGATCTGCTCGGTTACGCTCATGGACGCCAGCTCCGCACCAATCCCTGCGCCTACGCGTCCTGAGACCACAAGTCCCGTAATGATGGGGCCCATAATTTGAACGACCGAGTAGACAAGGGTTGCAGGAAAGAGAGACTTCGCGCCAAAATGCGCGAGGCTGTAGCGGGCCTCCAACGCGACGACTACTCCGATCGCTGCTCCGGCCATCGCCACAAGCGAAAGAGACTTCGCCCCGACCTCGTCCAGTTGGCGCAGAAATTCCCGCCATTCATAAGGAGGCGTTGCACCGGCACGCACGACGCGCCAGAAAAATATCCCCAGATTCCCGAACCACTCCAGCGCTCTCGTCACTGGTCCCGGCAGCCACGCGCTCGCTGCAGCAGCAGGCAAGGCCTTCGCGCCGGCGCTGGCCGCACCTCTCTGCTCCGCACCATCCATTGCAACGTCGCTCATTGGTCCGTTCCTGCATATGCGATGCCATGCGTGTTATTAAAATGAAGGTGGTGTATCCAGGAGCCCGCTCTGATCGGGCGAAACTCCAACGCGACATTTGCACCCGCATAACTCAGCAGGTTGTAGTTGCCCATCCGAAACGCATCCGTCAAGCCATATCGCCGTGGATACCAGCCGAAGACTGCCGTCATGGTTCCCGCATATGGCGCTGCTAACGCGGAGAAGGAGAAGACCGGACGCTTGCTGTCGCCGTGGCGAGCCGTCAGGGTGGATACCAGTGCATGGCGTACGCGCGGCAGCAATCCCGTGCATTCGCAACGGTAGTAGAGGGTGTCTTCCCGGAAGGTTTGGGCCAGGGCAAAGTGGACGGTCGTGCTCACCGCGCTTGTTCCGAATTCAGACCCGAAGCGCCGAGTGTAGCCGCGCATACCCTGGTGCCATTCCGGCGGCGAATTGTAGGCCTGGTCAATGCCTGCCATCAGGAGCGATGTTGTGAGAGGATACGGTCCGAACGCATCGAAGGCGTAGTTATGAAACATCTGCCCCTGCGTTGGCCTGGAGTACGTTGAATCTGCCAGCAAGACCGGAGTTGTCGCGACAAGGGCGAGAGTTGGCGCCTCCTGCGGGGGGTCCTGGGCGCAAAGGCTCATCGGCACCGTCGCCAGCGCGCCCAGAAGAATCAGCGAATTGCGCAAGCGTGCCAGATGCCCTGTCATTTTTGAAGCCCCCAAAGATGGCTCTTATAAGAAAGAGCGCATGCAGAAGGGTGACACGGGCGGGGTGACGCTGGATGGCCAAATTTGCTCGGTGCACTTGCGGGGGTGGCGTTCGTCAGGCGCGCATTTCAGCTTGCACCAGCCTGCGCTCAATGTGCGTTGGGCACTTTGTCTGCCTCCGACACACTGAAGATCGCGGATTGAACCGCGAGCGAACTGCCGCCGATCCAGACCGTGTAATGGGTTGCTTCCATTGTTGGGATGCCATCTTGCGTGTAGAAGGACAGTTCCTTGAATCCCAGCGGGAAAGCCACCTGCTTCGATTCTCCCGGAGCAAGCGTGACGCGCGCAAACCCCTTCAGGCTGCGGACCGGCTGCTCCAAGCTTGCGCCCAGGTTGCGCACGTAGCATTGCACCACCTCAGTGCCAGTGCGGCTGCCGGTGTTGGTCACTGTTGCTGTGGCCTGCAGCAAGGGTTTGCTGTGGTCGGCCAGCGCCTGTTGCAGCGGAATCTTCGCACTCGATACCTTCACGTCACGATAGGCAAAACTGGTATAGCTCAGCCCAAATCCGAAGGGAAACAGCGCGCTGTTGGGCACGTCGATATAACGCGAGAAGAAGCGTGAGTTGTCTCCCGGCGGCTTCGACAGATCAATGCCTGTCGCCGGCCGGCCCGTGGGAAACTGATTGTAATAGAGCGGTTCCTGGCCGACCGCTCGCGGAAAGCTCATGGGCAGCTTTCCGCTCGGCTCCGCATCGCCGGCCAGCACGTTGGCAATTGCGTTGCCCGCCTCAGTACCCGGGAACCACGCCTCCACGATGGCCGGCACATGTTCCGCGGCCCAGTTCAACACCAGCGGACGGCCGGAGAAGACAATCAGCACAACCGGCTTTCCGGTGGCGACTACAGCCTCCAGCAACTGCTGTTGGTTGCCGGGCAGGTCAAGGTAGGCACGCGACCCAGCTTCGCCGCTCATGCTGCCCGATTCGCCCAGCGCGAGAACTACCCAGTCCGCCGCCTGCGCCGCCTTCACCGCTTCGGCAAATCCGGCGGTCGAAGCATCGTCAATTGCAGTTCCCTGCGCATACAACAGAGTTCCGCCGCTCTGCTTCAGCCGCTCTTCAAGAGCATCGCGCACGGTGAGGATGTCCTTGTCTTTGCCACCGCCGCCCCATGCGCCGATCATCTCGGCGCTGTTGTCCGCGAGTGGGCCAATCAGGGCAACCTGCTTATGATCGAAGGCCATCGGCAGCAGCGGCTGGCCATCGGCCAGTTTGTTGTTCTGGAGCAGTACCAGGGACTCTTCGGCTGCCTTGCGGACCAGCGGACGGTGCTCGGCAACAGCAGCGGTCACCTCCGGCGCTTCCGCGTACGGATGCTCAAACAGCCCGGTGGCAAACTTGACGCGCAGCACACGCCGCACCGCCTCATCCACCACAGCCATGGGCACTGCGCCGGACCGGATAAGCCCCGGCAACTGTGTGTCGTAGAAGTGCGACATCATATCCACATCCACCCCGGCCAGGATGGCCTTGCGCGTGGCCGTGGCAGCATCAAGGGCAATGCCGTGGTTCGTCAACTCCATCACCGCCGTGTAGTCGCTGACCACAAAACCGTTGAATCCCCACTCCTTGCGGAGTACCTTATCCAGCAGGAAGGAGTTGGCGCTGGCCGGCACGCCGTTGAGAGAGTTGAAGGCGCTCATCATGCTAGCCGCGCCCTGCTCCACGGCCGCCTGATACGGTTGCAGATAGACCTGCCGCAGCGACACCTCGGACATATCGGTTGTGTTGTATTCGCGGCCAGCCTCAGCCGCGCCGTACGCGGCAAAGTGCTTGACGGATGCTGCCACATTGCCCGGCGTGGCCAAGCTCGTGCCCTGATACCCGCGGATGTAGGCACGCGCCATGGCCGAGCCCAGGTAAGGATCTTCGCCCGCGCCCTCGACGGTGCGTCCCCAGCGCGGATCACGGCTGATATCAACCATGGGCGAGTAGAACCAGCGCACGCCGCCCGTCGTCGCCTCGTTGGCCGAGATGTGGCCCAGCTTCACCACCAGCTCCGGATCGAAGGTTGCGGCAAGGCCCAGCGGAACCGGGTATATCGTGCGATAGCCATGAATGATATCTGCGCCGAAAAGCAGCGGAATGTGCAGGCGGCTCTTCTCCACGGCCAGGTGCTGGTAAAGGTTGGTGCGGTCCTTGCCAACGGTGTTCAGCATCGAGCCAAGCCGGCCCTCAGCGGCCAGTTGTTTTGCGTTCACTGGCGACGTGGTCTCGGGGTTTTTCGCTGCAATTCCCTGCGGCTGCTCCACCGGAGCTCCGCTGCCATCCGGCGCATCGCCCGTGTCGTTGTACTGGACGAGCTGGCCGATTTTCTCATCGAGGGTCATCTGGCGAAGCAGTTTCTCCACGCGCGCCTCAAGCTTTGGGTCGGCGAGTTGGGCGTTGGAGGGGGGTACCGCGTGCGAAGCAGTGACCGGTTGTGCCGCCCCGTTAGCCACAGACACAGCAACTGCCGCGAAGCAAAGGGCGACAGTCGCCGCAGCGCGCAGAATGGCCTTCTTCCATCCCCCTTCAGTGGGCATTGAGACAAAGCTGGCTACGTGGTGGCAAGGCGTGATTCTTCGCGGCATGGGGGTTCTCCCGAGGGTGGGCTATAAGCCCGGGTTGGCGGAAAACTGTATTGCGCAATCGTTTGCGCTTCGGGATTCCTTGTATCATTCACGATCGAGCCAAGTCAAATGGGTGCCCAGACTCTCACCTGGTCGTCCCCTGAAATCTCCGCGTTCCACCCACTCGGAGGGCTTTCCGGGGATCTCGCCAATACCCGGTTGACAGTGTGAGCTGGGGGTGCTTGAATGGCTTTTGCGCAATCGATTGTGCAAAAGCAGTCCTGCGCACCGCTCCGCACCTGCCTTGCTTGTCTGCCTTGCTTGCCCATCAATCGTTGGACGTGCTCGAAATTCCCACCAAGGAGGCCCATGAACCAGCGGATGCATACCCAACCCCTTCCCCTGTTGGACCGCCGCCAGATGTTGCGCTCCATGGCCGCAACCGCCGGCTGCGCGCTCGCGTTTGACAAGCTCGCCCTCGCCGGCGAGCTCGCGCACACTCCTCTCGCCAAGAGCGACGAGGCATTCCTTGACGACCTCGAGCGGCAGGGCTCCCTCTTCTTCTGGGAACAGGCCAGCCCCGTCACCGGGCAGGTGCTGGACCGCGCACGCAACGACCTTGCCGGAGCACGCGACCCTCGCCGCATGGCCAGCATTGCCGCCACCGGCTTTGGCCTCACTGCCCTGTGCATAGCAGACCATCGCGGCTACCTGCCCCACTCCCAGGTGGTCGAGCGGGTGCGCAACACGCTCGACTGGCACCTGAACCACTTCCCCGAGGTGCATGGATTCTTCTACCACTTCAGCGACATTGAAACCGGCAAGCGCGTCGATGGCGTGGAGCTGTCGTCCATCGATACCGCGCTGTTGCTGTGTGGCGTGCTCACCGCCCGCGCATACTTTGACGATCCCAAAATCAAGTCCCTGGCCCAGCAGATTTACGAGCGCGTCGACTGGCCCTGGATGCTCAACGGCGGCAAGACATTTTCCATGGGCTGGCATCCGGAGAGCGGCTTCCTCGACTCGCGCTGGGAAAAGTACTGCGAGTTGATGATGATCTACCTGCTGGCCATCGGCTCACCCACCCACCCCGTCGCTCCGGAATTCTGGAACAACTTCTCCCGGCCGGTGATCCACTACAAGGGCTTCAGCTTCATCAGCGGCGACGATCCACTCTTCACCCACCAGTATTCCCACGCCTGGTACGACTTCCGCGGCAAGCGCGACGCCTGCGCGGACTACTTCGCCAACTCGGTCACCGCCACCCGCGCCCACAAGGCATTCTGCTTGTCCTATGACAAGTGGTACAGCGAGGACTATTGGGGCATCACCGCCTCGGATTACATCGGCGGATACACCGCCTGGGGCGGCCCGCCCGCGCAGGGCCCACTCGACGGCAGCGTCGTCCCCTGCGCCGCAGCGGGTTCCCTCGCGTTTCTGCCCGCCGACTCCCTTTCCGTGCTCCAGGCCATGCGCGCCAAGTGGGGCAAACAGGCATGGGGACGCTATGGCTTCGTCGACTGCTTCCATCCCGCCGCCAACTGGTACGACCCGGACGTACTGGGCATCGACCAGGGCATCGGAGTCATCATGGCGGAAAACCTTCGCTCCTCGCTCGTCTGGGACACGTTCATGCGCAACAGGGAGTGTGCACACGCCATGCAACTGGTGGGCTTCCGGAATCAGGACGCACATCAGGCATAAGGGTCGCCAACAGCAATTCGCATAGACATGCGAAGACTGAGAGAATGATAATGCCGCAAGAGGCGATCGGCCGCTTTCGTGCATTCCGTTTCCACCGCAGCCACTCATTCAACCCCGGCTCGTACTCATCCATCTGAGACGAAGCCCCCAACCATCAAAGCCCGAGGACACTCCTCGCCGCGGACGTCCACTGGACAACAGCATCGTGCTCAAGAAAGCGAACCGACAAATCACCCTGAAGGAACTGGCCGCGCTGCTCAAGCTCTCCCAGTCCACCGTCTCCCGCATCGTCAATGGCGAAGCGGCTGCGCATCGCATCGCCGAGGAAACGCAGCAGCGCGTTCTCCACGCTGCGGCATTGCATGGCTACAAGGCCAACTCCGTCGCCCGAAGTCTGCGCCAGAAGCGCACCTACACCATCGGCGTCATTGTGCCGGAAATCAGCGAGGGGTACTCGACCGCTGTGCTCAGCGGCATTGAAGACGAGTTGCTCAAAGACGGCTTCTTCTACTTCGTCGTCAGCCACCGCCATCGCGCCGACCTCCTCCAGGGGTATCCGCACATGATGCTGGCCCGCTCCGTCGAGGGCATCATCGCGGTCGACTCTCCCATTGAGAACGAGCTGCCCGTCCCCGTCGTCTCCGTCTCCGGCCATCGGCGTCGCGAGGGCGTCATCAACATCGAACTGCACCACGACACCGCTGCGCACCTCGCCCTGTCGCATCTCAAATCGCTCGGCCACAAACACATTGCCTTCATCAAGGGACAAAGCTTCAGCTCCGACACCAATCCGCGCTGGCAGGCCATCGTGGATATGGCTCGTGCCCTCGATATCTCGGTGGACCCGCAACTTGTGGTGCAGTTGCAACGCCCCGAGCCAGGGCCCGAGCCGGGCATGGAAATCACCCAGGAGTTGCTCAGGCGCAAGCGGCCATTCACCGCTATCTTCGCCTTCAATGACATGACCGCGATTGGCGCAATTCTCGCCCTGCGCGAGGCTGGCCTGCGCGTGCCCAAAGACGTCTCCGTGATGGGCTTTGACGATGTGCTCGCGGCCTCCACCAACAATCCCGCGCTTACCACCATTCATCAACCCCTGCGCAACATGGGCCAGGTGGCCGCCACCACGATGCTCGCGCTCATTCGGGATGAACTGCCCCATCCCCACCCCGAAGCCATCACCGTTCACCCCAAGCTGATCGTGCGCAAATCCACCGGCCACGCTGCCACACCGGCCTCCGCCACGTTGACAAACCCCGCGGGCGAGCCAGTCGCCGCTCCCCCCGTCGCCATGGACTAGATGGATCGATCTGCGCCATTCCGCCCAACGCACGCTCGCATCGGGGTCACGCTTAACCATGCGATTGCCGCACTACTCGTCGCGCTGGCACTGCCCGCATACGGGCAGCAATCGGCTGCAGTTTCCGCGCAAGCCCCACCGCCCGAAAACCCCATTCGCTTTGAAGAAATCGCCGCCAAAGCCGGCCTGCATTACGTCACGGCAACCGACAGCACGGAAAACAAGAATCAGCCGCAAACCATGGTCGCAGGAGTCGCGCTGCTGGACTATGACGGCGATGGTTATCTCGATATATATCTCGTCGGCGGCGCGGCCATTCCCTCGCTCATCAAAGAGTCGCCCGTCTACTGGAATCGCCTCTTCCACAACAACCACGACGGAACATTCACAGATGTCACCTTGAAGGCCGGACTGGCCGGCGCAGGCTACGGCAGCGGCGTCGCGGTGGGCGACTATGACAATGATGGCTGGCCCGATATCTTCCTCGCAAATGTCGGCGGCAATCAACTCTTTCACAACAATGGCGACGGAACATTCACAGACATCACCGCAAAGGCAGGCCTCGCAGGCGCATCGCTCGACGGCAAGAAGATGTGGTCCGTCGGCGCCGGATGGGTGGACTACAACAACGACGGCAAGCTCGATCTTTTCGTCGTGAACTACTGCAAGTGGGAAGTAAACAAGGACCCCGTCTGCTATCTCAAAGACGGCGTGCGCGGCTTCTGCCATCCGCGTCTCTACGCGCCCCTGCACAACACGCTCTACCGCAACAACGGCGATGGAACCTTCACCGACGTCTCGGAAGAAACCGGCATCGCACATCTCTTCGGAAAAGGAATGAGCGTCACCTTTGCCGACTATGACGGCGATGGATACATGGATGCTTTTGTCACCAATGACACAACGCCGAACTTCCTGCTGCACAACCTGCACGGCAAAAAGTTTGAAGAGGTCGGAGTGCAGGCTGGCGTGGCTTACTCCGCTGACGGCGCGGCCCTGTCCAGCATGGGCGCGGACTTCCGCGACGTCAACAACGACGGCCTGCCTGACATCTGGTACACCGCAGTAGAACGCGAAGGATTTCCTCTCAACATCAACTCCGGCAAAGGCGAGTTTGTCGATATGACGGTCGCCGACGGCCTCGCAAAAACATCCGACATGTCGGGCTGGGGCAACGGCTTGGCCGACTTCGACAACGATGGATGGAAAGATCTTTTCGTCGCGCGCGCCAACGTCATGGACAACATCGCCGAGGCGAATCCGGCCCGCCGTTACGGAGAGCCAAACACAATCTTTCGCAACCTCGGCAACGGCAAGTTTCAGGATGTCAGCGCCACCGCGGGCCCTGACTTTCAGCGCGAAGCCGCGCATCGAGGCGTGGCCTTCGGCGACCTGTTCAACGAAGGCCGCATCGACATGGTTGTCTCTGTCTTGAACGGGCCGGCCGAGCTCTTCCACAACATTTCCGAGACCGGCAATCACTGGATTCTACTCAAGCTCTCCGGCACAAAAAGCAATCGCATGGCCATCGGCGCGCAAATCAAACTCACCGCCGCGGATGGTTCCGTGCAATGGAATGAAGTCACCACAGCGGTCGGCTATGCATCGTCCAGCGATCCACGCGTCCACTTCGGACTGGGCAAGAACAAACGCATCCGGGAGATTGAAATCCGCTGGCCCAGCGGCATTCGGCAGGTGCTTGCCGATCAGGATGTCGATCGCATTCTCGCCATTGAAGAGCCCGCCAAATAACAGCGCCGTCCCTCAGTATGTCGTCGTCTCAGCAGCAGACTCAGCATTCAATCGCCCAAAGGCCGCGCGCGCATTGGCCGCATCCTGCCGCCTGCCCGCACGCGCATACGCCGAGCCGAGCGCAAAGAAAACTTTCTTCTCTTTCGGGAACGCCTTCGCCGCAATCTCCAACTCCGGAATCGCCTTCGCATAGTCGTCCGTATCCAGCAGCAGCAGCCCCAGCAGATAGTGCGCAAAGGGCAGTTGTGGATTCAACGCCACGGCCTGCCGCGCATACGGCAACGCCGCTGCCGAGTCCACCTTGTAGAGCGTCGCGGCAATCTCCAGCCGCGCCGCCACATTCTTCTCGTCCGCGGCAATCTGCAACTTGAACTGCTCCACCGCCTGGGCAATCTCTTTCGACTCCACCAGCGACAATCCATACGCATAGTGAAGATTCGGGAAATCCGGATAGGTACTCAGCAGCTCCGCGTATTCGCGATTGGCATCGTCGTACTTCTTCATCGCACCATGGCACGCCGCGTGGCCAATGCGACGCAACACGGCGGCATTCTCCGACCCCGGCGCCGGCGCCTGTTGTGGGGCCAATCGCAGTACAGACTCGCCAAGTCCATCCAGCACCGGGCCGCTCTCGCTGTCTGCCTTGCACACTGCTCCAAACGTGGCCTGCGCCAGCTTGTACTGCCCCGCCCGCTGCAGCAAAACTCCCTCGTGGTACAGGGCCACTTCCTGCAACTGCGCGTCGTCCGCAAGGCCCATGTCGAGTCCTTGCTGCAAGTGCAGCAGCGCGGCCTTATCCTGGTCCAGTTCAAACTCGCACAGGCCCAGCATCACACGTGCGGTTCCGTCTTTTGGCGCCAGCGGCAGCACTCGTTCCAGATCGTGTGCCGCGGAAGCATATTCATTGCGATCGTACTCGATCGTGCCCAGTGACCACCAGCCCTCAGCCCAACTGGGCCGAAGCGCCAATGCCTTGCGAAACAGAGACACAGCCTCGTCCAGTTTGTCCGCATCGCGCGCCGCGGCAGCCTTCGCCGCCAGCGATGGAAACGCGCCTGCCCTACTTTGCGATGCGCCAATCGCCGCCTGTGCCCACCCCGCGGTGGAAGCGGCCGCCAGCGACGCGATCGCGACAAGTCCAACCCGCATCATCCATTGCATTCGTACTGGCCAGGGCTCTCGCATCATTCCTCAGGGCAAATGCCTTTTGGCGACACGCCCGTTACCACTCTAATAGAAACACCGTCGGCGATGCACCCAATACGACAGGCACTTCGCCGACGGTCAGAAAGGCATGACATGAGCTGCCCGGAGTTGGTCTCTCCGGGCAGGTTGAGCTTTCGTTTAGAACTTGAAGTGAGCTTCCACTTCAACCGTGCGTGAACCTTGCACATTGGTTGCGCGCCCGAAGTTGGTGTCTCCAACGCCCGTATCCGGGCTAGCCAGATTCAGTTGATTGAAGATGTTGTAGGCGTTGGCGCGCAGCTCAAGCCTTGCGCTGTCGCCAATTACCTTCAGCGAGGGCAGCCCAAAGGCCTTCGTCACGGTGAAGTCCGTGTCAAAGTAACGTGGCCCACGGAAGGCGTTGCGGCCAATGCCCGGCACAGTCGGAAGCGCGCCAGGCATCGGTGTGGTTCCGTCCGTCGGCCAAATCGTTCCCAATGGCTGAGCCGCCGTCACAAAGTACGTGCTGCTCGCACTTGGGAAGTATCCGCGTGCCTTCTTGAAGGTGTCTATGCTCTGGCTCTGCGAGACGCCGCCCAGGTACTGCGTCGGACGGTAGTTGCAGGTGCTGGGATTCGACACCGAGCCAGTGTTGGTCACCGAGCACCAGCTGGTGTAGGTTGGGTCAAACGGGAAGCCGCTGTGGAAATTCGTGATGCCGCTGAAGCTCCATCCGCCGATTGCCTTTTCCATCCAGTTTTTGTCTCCGTGGAAGATGACTGGAGACCACAGTCCCCACACTTTCACGGCATTCTGGACATCGAAGTCAGACGGCCCATAGTTGTAGCCCGGCAGATAATCGTAGTCCGATACAGCATACGGCTGCGAGCCCTCATCCAGTGACTTGGCCCAGCGATACGACCCGTCCACTTCAAAGGTGTGCGCGAACTGGTGCTGCACTTCAAGCGTCAACGAGTTGAAGCTCGACACGCCCCTGTTTTCGTACCAGTCAATGTTGTTGAGTTGCGGATTGAAGGCAAAGTCGCCGGCAATCACCTGGGGTGCGAATTCGTTATTGAGATTGCCCTGCGTTGTCAGGTGACGGCCAAGGTTGCCCGAGTATCCAACTGTGGCAACCCAGCGGTTGCCAAGGTCATACTTGCCTTCCAGATTGAAGCGATAGTTGGTCTGCGTCTTCAGGTTCTGCGGAACGCCCGTCACTCCCAGTTGCGCTACGCCAACTGGCAGATTGTTCGCACCGTACTGTGTGATCGCGTTGGGGTTCGAGGGCAGATTACCGTATGAGTAGATGTTGCTCGCCGTCCCGTAAACAATCTGCTTTCCAGTCAGGGTCGGAGAGTTCGAGATGTACGGAGGATTGTTGCGCACATTCGCTGAGATCGCGTATTCGAAGCCATCGAAGCCGACTCCGAAGCCGCCGCGCACAACCAGCTTGCCCTGGGCAACCGACGGGGACCACGCAAAGCCGATCTGCGGACCGAAGTTGCTCTTGATTGCATTGTTCTGCGGAGTGCCGACCGTAAAGGAAATTCCGGTCAGTGTGTTGGCGCCCGTGCCAAGAACCATGTTCGACAAATGACCGAATTTCTCCGTCATCCCGCCGAAGTAATCCCAGCGAAGACCAAGATTGATCGTCAGGTTCGGTTGCGCTTTCCAGTCGTCCTGCGCAAAGACGGACATCAGGTTGCTGCGCAGATCCTTGCGGAAGTCGGAAGGAATTCCGGTCTTGGGATCGGCCGAAATTCCTTCCGATTGCGGGGCATCGTTGATGAAGTCCCACATGTTGTTGAAGTTGTAGCTTGCCTGCGCATCCCACGTCGGAGCATCCACAAACGCCAGCCGCGTGTAGTTGCCGCCAAGCTTGATGTTGTGGCTCTTGTACACCTTGGTCAACGTGTCTTTGGCGTTGAACGTCCACTGATCGAAGACCGTCGGAGAGAAGGTACCAAACCCCGCGGGCGTCGTGCTCGCGAACGCATTCCAGCCAATGCTCGGCAGACCGAACGGCGCCTGCGGATTGTCCTTCAGATCGCCCCACTTCCAACCAGACATGCCGCCGCGCGCCTCATTCAACAGCGAGCTCGAGAAGGTGTGGTTGTAGATCAGGCCGGTCGCGTAGTTGGTCGAGTTGTGATGGTACAGGTTCGACGCGCGATTGGCCCCGTTGTAGAAGGTGTTCTTCACCGGCGTAATGTAGCCGTCGGCCGCTATCAGATCCTTCGTGGTCATCTGATAGTCAACACGGCCCATGAACTGCTGGTTGACCACGGTGGACGGGTCCACGGTAGCGACGTAAAAGATGTCCGCATTGCCATCCAGGCCGCTGCCAACACCCGGCGTGTAAACCGTCACACCACTGTCGTTCACATAGGGAGCCGCAAATCCTGGATCCTGCGTACCGAGCGTGCTGGTCAACGGCGAGCCGATATCCAGACCCTTCCCCTGAATCCAGTTGCAGTTCACTCCCTGAACCAGACCAACGTTGGCGCAGTCATGCCCATCGGAGGCGCCCTCAAGAATATTGCTGTACACCACACCAGCGCCCTTGATCGTCAGGAACTTGTTGGCGACGCTGCTGGCAGCGGAGGAACCGTCAAAGGATGCGGTGTCATACCAGCCGCCGCCGGTGCCGGTGCTGTTGTTGCGGATCGTCTCGTAGGAGAAAAATCCAAACAGCTTGTTGTGCAGGATCGGTCCGCCGACCGTGCCGCCGAATTGATTGAAGCGCTGATTGTCGCGCTGCGGATTGTTGTTCGGGTCCCAGCGCTGATAGGCATTCAGGCCAGGGCGGTCCATCTTGAAGAACGCCGTGCCGTGATACTGGTTTGTGCCGTTCTGCGAGGTCACCTGGATCTGCCCGCCATTGGCCCGGCCATATTCCGCGTCATAGTCGCTGGCCACAACCTTGAACTCCTTGATCGAGTCCTCGGCCGGGGTAATCACTGCCGCGCCGCCCCAGCTCACGCTGGTCATCCCAACGCCGTCGAGCGAAATTGCGTTCGTGTTGGTGCGGCCGCCATTGGCCGTCGCCTGTGGCTGATTCTCTGTTTGGAACACGCCGGCGGAGGCTCCAGACCCGCCCGAGTTGCTGCCCGGCAGGCTCGCCGTACCGCCGCCTGGGCTCTGCGATCCGTCGCCAAAGACGCCCGGCGACAGCTGAATCAGCTGAAACACGTCACGTCCAAATGAAGGCAGCTTGGCAATTTCGTTCTGAGAGATGGTGGCTCCAACCGATCCCGTCTCTGTATCGATCAAGGCCTGCGCAGAAGCGTTCACTGTAACCGTCTCCGTCGTTCCGCCTACTTCCATCTTGATGTTCAGACCGTTCGCTTGATCGCCCAGTACTTTGAAGTTGTCGATGACTTTGCTCTCAAAACCTGTGCGGGACACTTCAATCTTGTACACACTCGCTGCCAATCCGCCAAAGAAGAAGTTGCCGGTTCCGTCCGAGGTGGTTTGAAGCTTGCGGTTCGTGTCTGTGGCGGTGATGGTGATGCTGGCGCCGGGGATCAGCGCGCCGCCGGAGTCAGCTACGGTTCCCTGCAGAGTCGCACTGTACTGCGCCTGGGCAGGCACGGACAGGAAGCAAAGCAGAAACAGCGCCGAAAGCCACCAGGAAATCTGCGCCGAAACGAGCCTTGTGCTCTTCCGTCCTTGGTTGAAATCACTGTTTAATTCAAGAACTTGCATGGTGGTCTCCTGAAGTATTTGGTTGCGGGTTCGAAAATTCGTTCGCTCCTCGGGAAGCGTTGTAAGAGTCATTCAGGGGTTTGCGCAATCGATAGCGCAAGTTGCACAATCGATTGCGCAACGGAGTATTGGTACCACCGTGCAGATTTATCTGTCAACTCACTTTTGTACACCCGGAGAATGTGGCCTACTAAATCGTTCCCGTAAATCGCCTCAATTCACCCAGCCGCCAATTCCCAGGCCAACCCCCTGCCGCTCACCCACCCCCGTGTATGCTGGTCTCCATGTCGGCAGCTCGCCATTCCAAAAATCGCACCCATTCTCCGCAACTCCAGGCCTGGATCCAACCCGAGGCCACGCAACCGCACGGAGCCAAGTGATGAACCGGATCCGCCGCGAACTCGACGTCTTCCGCCTCTGCCCCCGCTCCATGCGGGTGCTCATGCTCTCCAACATGATCTACGCCCTGCTGCTGCCCATTCTTGAGGTCTTCGTGGCCGCCTACGTCATGCGAAACTCCCGCGACGTCGGCCAGGTGGTCACCTATCAGCTCGCCGTCTACACTGCCACGCCCATCGCCTTTTTCGTCAACGGACTCCTCCTCGGCCGCGTTCCTGCCAAACACCTCTACGCCGCCGGCATGGTCCTCTCCGGCCTGGCCATGGTTTCGCTGATGCGCACCGTCACCCTCACCAGTACCGGCATCGCCATCGCCGGCCTCATCATGGGCCTGGCCACCGGACTCTTCTGGGCCAATCGCGGATTCCTCGCCCTCGCCACCACACAGGACAGCAACCGCAACTACTACTATGGCTTTGAACTCTTTGTCGCCATGCTCGCTTCCGTGCTCGTGCCCGCCCTCATCGGCTGGTTCCTCAGCGGCCCCTCCCTCTACGGATGGCCAGGCGGCCAATTCCAGCGTGCCTACCAGCTCATCGCCGTCGCCTTCCTCATCCTCACCGCCGCGGCCGCCGTCCTCCTCGAACAGGGCTCCTTCGCCAGCCCCGCGCGCACGCGCTTCCTCTTTGCCCGCTTCCATCCGCTCTGGCACTCCATGCAGCGGCTCTCACTGCTCAAGGGCCTGGCCCAGGGATACATGCTCACTGCCCCGGCCATGCTCATTCTGCTGCTCGTCGGCCAGGAGGGAACCCTCGGCCTCACCCAGTCCATCGGCGGCATCCTCGCCGCGGCCATCCTCTACACCGTCGGCCGCGCCACCAGCCCGCGTCACCGCCAACTGGTCTTCGCCGTCGCCCTCTCCCTGTTTTTCCTTGGCTCGGTGGCCAACGCACTCCTCTTCAACACCGCCGGTGTACTCATCTTCCTCGCCTCACTGCTGTTGGCCAAGCCCCTGCTCGACCTCAGCTACAACCCCATCGAAATGCGCGTCATCGATGCCGTTTCCTCCCTCGAACAACGCAGCCAGTACGCCTACCTCTTCAACCACGACCTCGCCCTGTTCACCGGCCGTGCTCTCGGCTGCCTGCTCTTCCTGGCCATCGCCCGCTGGGGCTCCGGCATGGCCGCACTGCGTTACGCCATGCCCGTCGTCGCCCTGCTGCAGATGCTTTCCATCGCCGTCGCCCGCCACATTTCCCGGCAACTCGACCAACCGGAGTTCCTCCACCAGGACAGCGCCGCACCGGCCGCCTGCTGATGCCCAGGTCAACCCGCCCGCACAAACGATGTATGCTGTCCAGTTGCATCGTGCCCTAAAACAACCCGATGCCCGCGAATGGAAACAAGCCGATGAAACCGAACCGGAATACCCTGAAAACCCTCGCCCGCAGAGCAGCATTCGGCCTCGTCCTTGCCCTCATGGCCGCCGCCATCCCCCCCTTGCGCGCCCAGCCGCTCCACCTCGGCCCCGACGACGTGCTGCCCACCGGCAACGAGTGGATCTCCCTGCCCGACATTCGCGCCGTCGACGGCGCCCTCGACACCTTCAACGTCCTCTCCATGCAGCATCGCGGCCTGCTCCAGGTGGCCGGCGACAACGCCCCCGCCATCCAGCCCTACTTTGGGGTCAACGGCCAGCCGCTCGCCTTTCGCAACCCGGCCTGGGATCTCATCGCCTACTGGACACCCCGCGCCACACTCACCGTCGACGGCCTGGAGGCAACGCTCACCTGGTGCACGCCCCCCGGCTCGCGCGGAGCCTTCCTGCGCATGACCCTGCGCAACCGGGGCGCGCAAACCGTCCCCGTCACCCTCGGCGTGCAGGCCTCCTTCGGCAGCCTCAGCCGCGTCACCTATGTGCCCGTAACCCTGCGCGGAGAGCGCAGCATCAGCCAGGCGCCCTGGGTCTCGCCCGGCGAAGCCTTCAGCTACATCACCAGCGACACGGAGTTCTCCTGGGCGCTCATCCATCCCGGCTCCACCGCCGAAATGACCATGCCCCCGCTCTCCGCCAGCCCGGCCACGAATGTCCGTCACACCGCCACCCTCAAGCCCGGCGAATCCACTGAGGCGCTCTTTGTCCTCGGCGTCGGGGTGGAAGAGTTTGCCGCCGCCCACGCCGCACGCGCCCTTCGCGAAATGCTGGACCGTGACGGCGCCGACGCCCTCATCGAGCAAACCGCCGCCTGGTGCCGCGCCCGCACCCGCACCACCGGCCAACCCGGCCTCGATCTGCTCATGAACCGCAACTTCCTCTTCACCGAGCTCTACGCCTGGGGCCGGACCCTCGACACCGAAGAGATCGTCGGAGTCACCTCGCGCAGCCCCCGCTACTACGTCTCAGCAGCCTACTGGGACCGCGACGCCATGCTCTGGAGCTTCCCCGCACTGCTCGATATAGACAAGCCCATGGCCCGCCTCGCGCTCACCTACGCGCTCACCACCCAGTTGCGCAACACCGGCACCCACAGCCGCTTCCTCGGCGGGGGCGTACTCGAAGACGGCTTCCAGCTCGACGAAGCCGCCGCCCCCATCGTCGCCCTGGCCAGCTACGCGCAGGCCACCAACGACGTTGCTTTCCTCTCCGACCATCGCCCCGCCATCACTCTGCTGCAGGACCGTCTGCTCGGCCGCTTCGACGCGGCAACCGGCCTCTACTCCAGCCTTCAGGACTCGCAGGACGAGTTCCAGATTCTTCCCTTCCTCACCTACGACAATGTCCTCGTCTGGAAGTCCCTGCTGGGCCTCGCCGACATCTACTCCCGCCTGCACGACGAGCCCCTCGCGCAGCAGATGACCCAGCGCGCCCAGGCCCTCCACGCCGCCATCCTCGCCCACTGCATCGCCACGCCGCCCTCGGGCTCCGTCGGCCCCATGTTCGCCTCGGCCACCGACGGCAAGCGTTTCGCCTTTACTGAGATTCCTCCCGGCTCGCTGCTCCGCCTGCCCGAACTCGGCTTCCTCAGCCAAAGCGACCCCACCTTCGCCAACACCTACCAGTGGCTGCACTCGCCCGCCTACCAGTACGCCTTCGCCGGCAAACCCTACGGCCTGCCCGGCAGCTATCGCTTGCTCTTCACCACATCCTGGGGCATCGCCGACCACCTCACGCTCGACATCGGCCGCGAGCGCGCGCTCAAGATCCTCCGCGCCAGCGACTGGGACGGCGGCATCATCACCGAGGGCGTCAGTGCCGACACCGGCAAAATGGACCAAGCCGGCCGCGCCTTCGCCACCGCTGCCGGATACATGGCACACGCCATCTGCCGCATGGCCTGCACCGACCGATAGTGCAAATCCAGAGTTGCCGGGGGGCCCCATCCATTTCCGCGCTTTTTGCGGAATTGCGTGGGAATGCGTTGTCCCGGTTTTCTTGCCCGATCAACAGGCCGCTACTCCACTCGCCATGCAAAATTGTCGAACAGCAGTCCCTCGCCATGCTTGAACTCGAAGAACACCATCGAGCTGCGATCCTCCCACCCGGTCCGGATACGGCGCAGCTCGCCAGGCTGCAGCGTGTACGTCAGTTCTCTCAACTCCGGACAATGAACCGTGATGATCGCCGCCTCATTGCCGTTGTTGTACGCATCCACGCCCACAAAGACGCGCGGTGAGCCAAACGCAAACTGCCCATGCTCGGCCTTGCCCTCAGTAAGCGCCACATTGAAGGTTCCAAAGCCCCCCGCCGGCACATGAATCTGCCACTCGCCCGCACCCCACTCCATCGCGCCCGTCGGATACTGTCCGCTCAGCACTGTGCCTGCCGCCATATGCGGATCGTCAAACGTCACCATCTGTGCCGGAGCTTCGCCTCCCTCGCCCTGCACGTCAATATCCCGCGCATCCTCGTGCCGAATCCGCAGCACCCGCGTCTTCGCGTCAAAGGTATATCCGGCCGCATCCAGGTCCTTGCGCTCGGCCAACGCTCGGCCGTTGGCCGTCACAAACTCCGGCTTGAAGTCCAGCCGCAGCACCTCTTCCGCCGCGCCATCAAAGGTGGAGTACGTCACCCCCGACTTCGTGTACGAAACCCGCGTCACCACCGAACTGCTGCCCAGCAGGTGTGACTCATCCTCCGGCGCCCACTCCGGCACCGCCCAGAAAGCGTCCATCATCCGCCGCGGGCCATCCGCAAACTCGTCGGTAAACCACCACTGCCCCGCAAACGGGCTGTGCGCTCCACCCGGCAATCCCTGAAAGTACGTCACCCAGTTGAATGACAGGTACGCGGCATCGCGATACGCGGTGTCGCCCGTCTTCGCGTAATACAGCGCCTCCACCGCCGCCAGCCGCGCCGTGTGGCTGTCGCAGCACTGGTTCGGCTCGTTGCAGCAGAAGGTCTTGCCATCGCCCTGCTCGGTCGTAACCGTCGCGCCATGCACCACGTACTTGGCCCATTTCGGCGTCGTCTTCACCCACTCCATCAGCTTGCGCGCGTGCTCCTTCCACTCCGGATCCTTCTCCGGGTGCAGCAGAACATAGCGCGCAAACTCCAGCGGAATCACCTGGTTCATATTGCCCATCGAGGGCACCGTATCTTCGAAGTAGCCCACCCAGACATTGTTCTCCAGGGGATATTTCTTGAACCACTCCCACACCGCCGTCCGCACTCGCTGGTACTCCGCCGTATTGCCCTGGCCCAGGCGGATCAGCTCGTCAAACAGCATCATCGGCTCCACCACATTGGCCGAGTACGGCCCCATCGGCCCGCCCGGTGCCTTGCCGTCCCGCGCATAGCAGCGCACCGGCCACGGCGAGTGGCTTTCGTCCCCCGGCGTCCAGTTCTTCACCAGCGCCTCCGCACAGCGAATCGCCGCGCGCAGATACTTCGTATTGCCCGTCATCTCGTACAGCCGCAGGTACGCATACCCGTCTTCGCCCACCACGTGCGGCTCCACAAAATCTTCGCCCAGGCTGCTCCAACCGCTGTACCGCTCCGCCCCCGGATTCGCCGACGGGTACGGCACCTGCGACCACGCGTACCCCTCCGGCGTCAGCCCGTGATTCAGCTCGTAATCCACAAACGACTGCAGGAACACCACCGTTCGCGCATCCCCGGAGTATGCATACAAATGCTCCAGAAACCCCTCCATCATCGCCCGCAGATACCCCGTGGAGTTCGCCCAGTGCGGATCAGCCATCATCTCGTACGTCGTCCGGTCAAAATCGAAACAGCAGTAGTAGTACGGCAACCGCTGCCGATTGTACTGGTCCCACAGAATCGTCCACTGGCTCAGGAAATAGCCCGAATAGGAGTAACCCGTGCTCTCCGCCATCGGCCATGGCAACAGCTTGCCGCCCGCGTCCAGCTTCACCGCGCGGCCCGCTATCGATGGCGCATCCACCGTGGACACAACCTGAAACGCAGGCTTGGTCGCCTGCCCGCACAACCCCGTCGCCACCGCCGCCATCACTATCGCTGCCAACAGCTTCTTCATCCGGAATGCCTTCCCGCGCGCCCGCCCTGCCGCCTGCTCGCCGCATTTCTCTTCAATGCGCAGCCACAGCCGCGGCTCGTCCCGCTGCCGCATACAGGTTCAGCCGCGAATACAACCCAAACGCCGACCCATTGTCCAGAAACCCACCACCCGGGCCTTCCGTCTCCGTCAAGATTCTGTCCGCCTGCTCCAGCGTCAGGGCCGGAAATGCCGCCGTCAGCAGGTATCCCGCCTCCGGCGCAACCTTGCCCACATCTTCCAGCTTCTTCGCATACTCCGCGTACACCACCGCCAAATCATACGTCTGCGTCGACGCATAGAAGGCCTCGTTCGCCGCCGCTCTGCTGAAGCGGCCCGTGTCTTCCTCCGCGCACTCCGCCACGCTCTTTCCGCACGCGGCCACCAACACCTGCGTCACGTCCGCGCGCGCCGCTTTCACCGCCGCCTGAAAATCCTTGATCGCCGGACCGCGCTTCAGTGACTGCCCAACATAAGCCGGATCATTGGCCAGCAAATGCGCCAGGTCATACATCGCCAGCGTCCTCCCGCCCAGCACGTCCATCGCGTAATGCGCCCCCACCAAAATGCGGTCGTTGCCATACTCCGCCCCGCGCGCCACCATCTGCTGGTACCGCTCCGGCACCAGCACCGCCAGCAGCAGCGCGCCCGTATACCCATAGGTGGTGTGCCCGCTCGGGAACGACGGACTGTCCGTCAAATCCATGATCGGCCCGTGGTTATACACCCAGTTATCCGCCGGAAATCCAAGATAATCCAGCCCCACTACGTGCGGCGTGCTGGGCTCGGTCTGGAACGGCCGCGAGTCCCCGTAAGGGTCGGCGCCAGGCGCTCCCGCCGGCAGTTTGTAGCCCTTGCCGAACACATCCGTCTCGCCGTCCGCCTCCTTCAGAATCGCCAGCGCCTCCGCCGACACCGGCACAGTCCCGTTGGTCGTCCCATTCGCAAAAAAGTACTTGCCCGCGCCGGAATTCGCACCGCTCACCGCCGTCGCATAGGCAATCACGTCCGCCACAGCCGGAGAAATGCTGGTGAAATGCTTCGTGTTCAGGTAGTGCGCCCGCGCTACATATCCTGCGCCCAGCGTCGTCCCCAGCCCGTCCGCCAGCTGCGCCAGGTCGCCGCCTGTGATGAACGCATCGCGCAGCGCCTGCTGCTGCTGCTCGGCAAACGGCAGCAGCGTCGCCTGGCGGACTGTCCCCTCTGCGATTCCGCCCGTCACCACAAAATTCGCCGCCAGCGCGGCGCTGCCTGCGTTGCTCTTGCTCAGCGCACTCACCGGCGCGAGACCCTTCAGCGCGGTCATATCGGTGGCCGTCTGCGCCACTGCCTGCAAACCCACCACCAGGCCCAGCGCCCCAAGCATCCAAATCCTCTTGTTTGCCATTCTGTCACCCTCAATTTGTCGGTATCGGCTTTCAGCAGTCCCCAATGTACCACCACTCCCCGCTCACTTTCGTACACTGTTCCCATGGCCAGGCTCCGCTCCCCGTTCTTCGTCACCACCTTGATCGCCGGAGCCTTCTTCATGGAGCTGCTCGACGGCACCATCATCGCCACTGCTCTGCCCCAGATGGCCCGCAGCTTCCATGTCGGCCCCGTCAGCCTCAACATCGGCATGACCGCCTACATGCTCACCCTCGCCGTCTTCATCCCCATCAGCGGCTGGGTCGCGGACCGCTTCGGCTCCCGCTCCGTCTTTGCCTCCGCCATCGGCATCTTCACCCTCGCTTCGGTCCTCTGCGGAGCATCCTCCACTCTCCGCCAATTCATCCTCATGCGCATCCTACAGGGCATCGGCGGAGCCATGATGGTCCCCGTCGGCCGCCTCATCGTCCTGCGCACCGCGCCCAAAGACAAACTCACCCAGGCCATCGCCTACATCACCTGGCCCGGACTCTCCGCCCTGGTCATCGGCCCTCCCCTCGGCGGCTTCATCACCACATACTTCAGCTGGCACTGGATCTTCTTCCTCAATCTCCCCATCGGCATCCTCGCCCTCATCCTCGCCCTCCGCTGGATTGAAAACGTTCACGCCGACCAGGTCCATCCCTTCGACTGGATCACCTTCCTGCTCGGCGGCTTTGCCTCCGCAGGCACCGTCTACGCCATGGAGTCGCTCGGCGGGGAAGCCCCCCACTGGCAGCTACCCGCCGCCATCCTCGCCCTCAGTCTCTTCAGCGGAGTTCTCGCCGTCCTCATCGCACGCCGCCACCCCGCCCGCTCCCTCATCGACTTCGAATCCCTCAAGCTCAAGACCTACTCCCTCTCCATCTACGGCGCCACCGCCTTCCGTATCTCGGTCAGCGTCCTGCCCTTTCTGCTACCACTCATGTTTCAGCTCACCTTCGGCCTGTCCGCCTTCCAATCCGGCCTCTACCTCCTCGCCCTCTTCGCCGGCGACATTTCCATGAAGGCCCTCGTCATTCCCGTCCTACGCCTCTTCGGCTTCCGCCGCGTCCTCATCGTCAACGGACTCATCACCGTCGCCTCCATCGCCCTCTGCGCCACCTTTTCACCCACCTCGCCACCCGCACTCATCCTGCTCATCCTCTTCTTACACGGCGCCTTCCGCTCCATGGAGTTCACCTGCACCACAACGCTGGCCTACGCCGACATTCCCGCGGCCCACATCAGCCGCGCCAACGGATTCCTCAGCGCCATCATGCAGCTCGGCTCCGGCATGGGTGTCGCCGTCGGCGCCATCACCCTCCGCCTCGTCGCACACGCCCGCGGTCACTCCGCCGCAGCCCCCCAGCTCCGCGACTTTCAGCTCGCCATCCTCATCGTCGCCATCCTCGCCCTGGGTCCCGTCCTCGACAGCCTCGGACTGCCTCCAGACGCCGGCGCCAGCACCAGCGGACACATCCTCAGCGAGTTCGAACCCGCCGCCTGACCACGCTCGCACACACAACGGAGACCCCACACACACCACCCTGTGATTTCGCTCACATACAACTGTGAAGCGGAATCAGCAAAGTGGCACTGTCTGAAGGGAGCAGGATTACCTCACACTGTTCGCTCGGCAGAGGACTTTTTATGTCTATATTCAAGGACACCGGACATCTCTTTCGGTTTGCTGCCCTCTTCGTTGTTGGCGTCACCTCCATCCTTGTGGTGCGCGCCATTGTCATTCCACGCAGTTTCGGGCAATACGGTCACTACCGTGGCGCTGCCCTCAAGGAAATCGCCAAACTCCCCATCAAATACGCCGGGCATCAGGCCTGCGAAGTCTGCCACACCGACATCGTCGCCACCAAAAACGCTGGCAAGCACGCTGGAGTCAATTGCGAAGCATGCCACGGCCCACTCGCCAAGCACGCCGACGATCCTTCCATCGTCCCCGCCAAGCTCGACACCGCTACGCTTTGCGTCAAGTGCCATGCCGCCTCCGCTGCCAAACCCAAGGGGTTCCCACAGGTCAAAGCCGACGAGCACTCCGGCGGACTTCCCTGCGAAACCTGCCATCAGCCCCATAGTCCGGCCATCGCCGCGGGAGGTGCAAAATGAACCTGAGCCGACGTTATTTCATGATCCTCGTGCCGGCTGCCGCCATCGCCTGGGACTCCGTCCTCGCCGGTACTCCTGAGGACTCTCCCAACTACACCATGACCGACCACTGGTGGGGCATGTTGATCGACATTCCCAAGTGCATCGGTTGCGGCAACTGCGTCCGCGCCTGCGAAGCCGAAAACGATGTCCCCGAAGGCTTTTTCCGCACCTGGGTCGAGCGCTATCACGTCACCGACGAGAACATGCAGAACCCCGAAGTCATCTCCCCTGACGGCGGCAAGCACGGCTTTCCCCCAGTCGAAGAGGACGCGGGCAAGTACTTCTTCGTCCCCAAAATGTGCAACCACTGCTCGGACTCGCCCTGCACCCAGGTTTGCCCCGTCGGCGCCACCTTCGTCAGTCCGGACGGCGTGGTCCTCGTTGACCAGAGCTACTGCCTCGGCTGCGCCTACTGCGTTCAGGCCTGCCCCTACGGATGCCGCTACATCAATCCGCAAAAGCATTCCGCCGAAAAGTGCACCCTCTGCTATCACCGCATCACCAAGGGACTCACGACCGCGTGCTGCGAAAACTGCCCTACAGGCGCACGGCAACTGGCGGATCTCAAGAACCCGAATGATCCCATCCACGCCTTTCTCAAAACACACAGTGTGCAGGTGCTCAAGCCGCAGATGGCTACCGGCGCAAAGGCTTATTACAACGAGCTGGACGGTTCCGTTCGCTAAAGCATTTTCCGAGATGCTTTACACCGGAATCGGGGATGCAAATTGGGTTTTTCCTCAAGAAAAACCCTACCTCACCCAAGCTGGCAGATTCAGAGAACTTCGGAAAATGCCATAGAAAAGGACAGTATTTATGCCTGGCGTTGAAGGCTTCATGTATCCAAACGAAATCGAGCTCCAGTGGAGCGTGCTCATCGTCCTGTACCCATTTATCACGGGTCTGGTCGCTGGCGCCTTCATCCTGGCCTCGCTCGAGCGTGTTTTCAACGAGGTCACCATCAAGCCGACATACCGGCTCGCTTTGCTGACCGCTCTCTCGTTCATGCTGGTTGCGCCGCTGCCTCTGCAGTTGCACCTCGGCCATCCTGAACGATCGTTGGAGATGTATTTCACCCCCCACTCCACATCCGCCATGGCCATGTTCGGCTTCGTCTACCTCTGGTATCTCATGGCCGTCCTGGTTACCGAAATCTGGCTCGACTACCGCAAGGACATCGTCCAGATGTACCACAAATCCACCGGCGTACTGAAGCTCATCTACTGGCTCATGGCCACCGGAAACACCAACATCAGCCCCCGCGCACTGGCCCTCGACGACCGCATCGGATACATCATCACCGTCATCGGTATCCCCTCCGCCTTCCTGCTCCATGGCTACGTCGGATTCATCTTCGGCTCCATCAAGGCAAACCCCTGGTGGTCCTCGCCCCTCATGCCCGTCGTATTCATCTTCTCCGCCATGGTCTCCGGCGTCGCCGCTGTCATGCTCCTCTTCATGATCGTCAAGAAACTCCGCAAAGAGACCATCGACATCCATTGCGTCGATACCATCGCCAAGTACCTCTTCTATCTCTTCATCGTCGACTTCTCGCTCGAAATGCTCGACCTCATCCATCGCATCTATGAGGCCGACGAGAGCTTCCGCTCCCTCGACTTCATGGTTCATAGCCGCCTCTTCTTCTCCCAGATCGTCCTCCAGATCCTGCTCGGTACCCTCACCCCCATCGTCCTGCTCGGCATCACACAGCTCTTCAAGCTGCGTGCCGGCGTACGCAAATCCATCTACGCCGTCGCCGGATCACTCACCATGATGGGCATCTTCGCCATGCGATGGAACGTGGTCATCGGCGGACAGCTCTTCTCCAAGAGCTTCCTCGGATACACCACCTACAAGATGGCGCTGGTCACCAAAGAGGGTCTCCTCATGGCCATCGCTCTCTCCATCCTGCCCTTCATCTTCCTGTGGATACTCATCAAGCTGCTGCCTCCGTTCCCGGAAAATGATCCGCACGCTGCCCCTCAGCCCGCCATCGGAGACTGACGCCAACCTTAACCATTCGTCGCATCACGGGGATACCATGGAAGACTTTCCCGCAACAATGGAGCAGTTAGCCCTCCGCGTCCAGCAACTGGAACTTCGCGTCCAGTTGCTGGAGCAATCCGGCCCCCACCCCGCCGCGGTCAACACCGACCACCCTGCCGTCGAGATGCAGGAGCCTTTCGCCCAGCCGCACCCGCCCGCACCACCCGCCTCCATCAGCTCCTCCGGCAGCAACTTCCCCGTCGTCGGCAAGGCCCTGCTCGGCATCGGCGGCGCTTTCGTCCTCCGCGCCCTCACCGAATCCGGCTCCCTGCCCACCACGCTGCTCGTCGTCATCGCATTTGCCTACGCCTGCGCCTGGCTTGTCTTGGCGACGCGCGTCCCCGCCGAAGAGTGGTTCGCCAGCACAACCTACGCCTGCACCTCCGCGCTCATCCTCGCCCCCATGCTCTGGGAGCTCACACTCCGCTTCCAGTTGCTCTCGCCCTGGGCCACCGCCGGCTGCCTCACCGCCTTCGCCCTCGCCGCATCCGCTCTCGGATGGAAGCGAAACCTCGCTCCCGTCGTCTGGATCGCCAACCTCACCGGCGTCCTCACCGCCCTCAGCCTCATGCTCGCCACCCACTCCGTGCTGCCTTTCCTTGCAGCCCTGCTGGTCATGGCCCTCGCTTCGGAATACGCCGCAGACCTCGGCCACTGGCCCGGCGTCCGCGCCCTTGTCGCCCTCGCCGCCGACCTCGCCATCGCCCTCACCGCCTTCATCTACTCCGGCCCCGAAAACCGCCACGAAGACTACCCGCAGCTCGGCGTACTCGCCCTCGTCGTTCCCGCCGCCCTGCTCTTCCTCATCTACGCCGTCAGCCAGACCATCGGCACCCTCTTCCAGAAGAAGTCCATCACCCTCACAGGCGTCGCCCAGTCCATGGCCGCCTTCGCCCTCGCCGCCATCGTCCTGCTCCAGTTCGGAGGACCCAACGGAGCCCTCGCCCTCGGCCTCTGCTGCCTGCTCTTTGCCGCCGTCGCCTATCCCGCCGCGCTCCTCCGCTTCACGATCTCCCCGGAAAAGCGCAACTACTACGTCTACTCCACATGGGCCGCCGCGCTGTTCATCACCGGCGGCCTGCTTCTGCTGCCCACCCTTGCGCTCTCGCTGACCCTGGCCGCCGCCGGCCTCGCTGCCATGCTGCTCGCCATCCGCCGCTCCAGCCTCACCCTGCGCTTCCACGCCGTCGCTTTCCTCGCCGTCACCGCATACACCTCCGGCTTCGCCGATCACTTCACCCAATCCCTCTTCGGCGCCATCCCCGTCGCCCAAAGCTGGCTCGTCCTCACCGTCGCAGCAGCCTGCATCCTCGGCTACGCCCTCGGCGGCCAATCCACTGCGGCCTCCTGGCGTCAGCGCACTCCCTGGCTGCTTTCCGCCGCCCTCGCCGTTGCCTCCATCGCCATGCTCGCCGTACAGGCCCTGGTCGCCGTCACTGCCTTGCTCACCACCCCCGACGTCTCACACATCGCCGTCATCCGCACCCTCACCCTCTGCGCCCTCACCCTCGGCCTCGCCTTCAGCGGAGCGCGCTGGCGCCGCACAGAGCTTGTCTGGATGGCCTGGGGACTGCTCGGGCTCGTCGGCATCAAGCTCCTCGTCGAAGACCTCCGCCACGGCCACGCTGTCTTCACCGCCATCTCCATTTCGCTCTTCGCCGTCACCCTCATCCTGCTCCCCCGCCTGGTCCGCGTCGGACAACAAGGCACAGCTCCCCCGGCGGCGTAGAATGGCTCTTGCCGGCCACCCATCTCATCCGTGGCCCGCGAAAGCTGGACTCACGCATGCCCGACACCATCGATTGGCCTCTTCGCCCTGCCGCTTCCCCGCGCCGACGCGGCTTCTTCTGGGTCATCCTCGCCGCCATCGCCATCCTCCTCATCACCAGCCGCACCATCGTCTCCTGGTACGTCGACGCCCTCTGGTTCGGCTCCCTCGGTTACGCCCAGGTCTTCCGCCAGTCCCTGGTCCTCGAGTGGTCCGTCTTCGCTGTCTCCGGCCTGTTCACCTTCTTCGCGCTCTACGGATGGTTCCTCTTCCTCCGCCGCATCTCCCGTGATCACCTGCCCTCCGACCACACCATCAACTTCAACGGCAACCCCGTCACCATCCCCCTCGGCGGAGTCCTCCACGCTCTCGCCGGCGCCGGCTCCGCCATCATCGCCCTGCTCACCGGCTTCGGCATGATGAGCCAGTGGCAGACCTTCGCCCTCTATCTCTTCCAGCCCGCCGCCTACAAAACGCCCATCGCCTCCGACCCCATCTTCAACCTCCCCGCCACCTTCTATCTCTTTACCCTCCCCGCCTGGCAAACCCTCAACGGATGGCTCCTCACCCTCGGCTTCCTCGCCACCGCCATGGCCTTCTTCTTCGTCCTCGTCACCGGCGGAACCCAGCTCGCCCGCCAGGGCAAAGCCGCCCGCATCACACCCCCCTGGCGCGGACTCTCCTTCGCCTTCGCCTTCGTCCTGCTCAACCTCGCCGCACGCGTCTACCTCGGCCGCTATGACCGCCTCTCCGAAGACCACACCATCTTTGGCGGAGTCACCTACACCGACGCCCACATCACCATCTACGGCCTCGCACTTGTCAGCTTCGCCCTCGTCCTCGGCGCCGTCATCGCCATCTTCAACGGCATCCGCACCCCCAGCCTCCGCGTCCTTGTAGCCTCCGTGCTGCCCGCCATCCTCCTCTACGTCGGCACCGGCATCGTCGGCTGGTACGTCGCCGGATTCATCGTCAAGCCCAACGAAATGGACCGCGAGCGCCCCTACATCTCCAACAACATCCTCATGACCCGCCTCGCCTTCGGACTCGACAAGGTCGATCGCAAGGAGTTCCCCGCCGAAACCGCCGTCGCCGCCGCCGACCCCGCCAACAACCAGGCCACCCTCACCAACATCCGCCTCTGGGACTGGCGCGCCCTCCAGGACACTCTCCGCCAAATCCAGGAAATCCGCACCTACTACGACTTCCCCGACATCGACATCGACCGCTACCAGGTCGACGGACAAATGCGCCAGGTCATGCTCGCCGCCCGCGAGCTCAGCATCAACAAGCTCCCCGACAGCAGCCGCAACTGGATCAACGAAAAGCTCATCTACACCCACGGCTACGGCGTCACCATGAATCCCGTCAACGGATTCACCTCCGAAGGCCTGCCCACCCTCTGGCTCAGCAACATGCCCATCCAGAGCACCACCTCCATCGTCGTCAAGCGCCCGGAAATCTACTTCGGCCAGCTCACCGACACCGATGTCTACGTCAACACCCACCAGAAAGAGTTCAACTACCCCGAGGGACAGTCCAACAACCTCGCCACCTACCAGGGCTCCGGCGGCATCCAGCTCGGCAGCTTCCTCCGCCGCCTCGCCATCGCCTTTGACCGCGGCGACCTCACCAAGCTCCCCTTCTCCGACGACATCACCGCCGACAGCCGACTCCTCATGCGCCGCAACGTCCGCCAGCGCATCGCCACCCTCGCCCCATTCCTCACCCTCGATCAGGACCCCTATCTCGTCATCGGCGACGACGGCCGTCTCTCCTGGATTCTCGACGCCTTCACCACCGCCGACAACTTCCCCTACTCCACCCACTACGACCTCGACGGCAACCGCATCAACTACCTCCGCAACTCCGTCAAGGTCGTCGTCGATGCCTACACCGGAGCCACCACCTTCTACGCCTTCGATCCCAACGACCCCATCCTCGCTGCCTGGCAAGGCATCTTCCCCGTCCTCTTCCAGCCCGCCAGCGCCATGCCCGCAGACCTCCGCCAGCACATCCGATACCCGGAAATGCTCCTCAAAGAGCAAGCCGCCGTCTACGGCCTATACCACATGACCGACCCCTCGGTCTTCTTCAACCGCGAAGACCTCTGGACCGTCGCCTCGGAAATCGGACTCGGCGACAACGGCGAGCAGCGCCAGCAGGCCATGGAGCCAAACTACGTCGTCATGAAGCTACCCGGCGAGTCCGCCACCGAGTTCGTCGGCATCGTCCCCTTCACCCCCGCCAACCGCAACAACCTCATCGGCTGGTTCGCCGGGCGCAGCGATGGAGACCACTACGGCTCCTCCGTCGTCTACGACTTCCCAAAAACACGCCTTGTCGACGGCCCCCTGCAAATCGAAGCCCGCATCGACCAGAACGCACAACTCTCCGGCCAGCTCACCCTCTGGAACCAGCAAGGCTCCCACGTCCAGCGCGGCACACTCCTCGTCATCCCCTGCGGCAAGGCCCTCCTCTACGCCGAACCCATCTACCTCAAAGCCGACCGCAGCCCCATGCCCGAGTTACGCCTCGTAGTCCTCGCCCTCCAGGACAAACTGGCGTATGCCCCAACATTCGAAGGCGCACTCCGCACCCTCTTCGCCGGCGAATCCTCCACCCTTACCGGCGACGGCCAACCCACCCCCACCACCGGCGCAAACACCGCCGCCGCCCTCGGCTCAAACCTGGCCGCAGGCCTCACCAACAAACCAGCCGACACCAACACCCTAATCACCACCGCCGCCCGCGACCTAAGCGACTACCAACGCCTGACAGCCGAAGGCAAACTAGCCGAAGCCGGCCAAAAACTAGAAGACCTCAAACACACCCTCGACCAACTCAACAACCGCCAGAAATAGCGGACATTACGCACGCAAGCGAGCAGGGCAACCCGTGGGGTTGCCCTGCTCGCTTGCGAAACTCCTCATTGCTTTTGGGAATCGATGACCCCATCACGGTAGTCCAGGGGCTGTTCGCGGAAAGTTTGGGGTACGTGCGCTGCTTACTGCGCTCGTCAACCGATCAAAAGCCCCGGGCGAGAACCACACATTTTACTTCGCTGCTCCCATTGCTTTCTCAAACTCTTGTACAAGGTGTCGATGAGCATCGGAAGCTGTTGGGGTCAGCACATAGTAGAGGTTATCTTTCGGGTCTGATCCTGCTCTTGGCTCAATAGTAAGGAGCTTCGGCACTAGTGAATATGCGTCCGTATTTGGTGTGTACCTCACCTGAAAGGACAGATTCGACAAGTGAACTTCGGCGGCAGATGAATCTTCCGGTCTCAGGGCGTCAGTCTTCGATTGGATGAATCGTCTGAATTTCGGCGCAACGAGATGTTCGAAAGGAACAGAAAGTTTCACTGTGCTTTGTGTTTGATAGGTGGTTGTGAGGAGCTTCGGCTTTTCCATTCGCCGCGCTGGATCGACTTCAACCAGAAACCTACGCAGAACATCAAAGCAATTGCTGAGGTCGGTTTGGTCTCCCGCAACCGTCAAATTAATGGAAACTGCGTCAATCACGAGCTGCTGGATAGCAATGTGGTTCGCCTCGCCCATACTCGCCATTAATTGAAATTGACCCACGTCAGCGCCCACCTGCATCCCTTGGAAGGAGAACAATGCCTCAAGAGCCTTGATATTCGACTTCATTAGAAGGCTCGTAAGAGGCAGCGCACTGGGCGGGAAAAGAAACCGCGCCATGCTTACCATGTCGACAAAATCAAGCATACGAAACCTCTTTCCTTGGCGTTTGATCAATTTCCGAAGACCTCTTCTGATACGACCAGGGCGCCTGCTGCTGACAAATCATTTGTAGAACGTTCGATGAATTTGCATTGGTCCTCTCCGGCCCACTAAAGGCTGGAGAGAAAGCCTCCTGGTAGGGAAAAGCACCCTGCGAAACAGACGGCAAGGATTGCTCCTTCCGACTATGCCTGCTCGCCAGAATGTTGCTGACAAAGCTATTGAGACTGACTCCCTCCGACTCCGCGTCATTCGTCAATTCCCGATGCAAACTCTTCGGAATGCGAAGTAGAAACCTTCCGCTATACTGAGGTGCCTCTTGAGGTGCGGGAACCTCATGACCACAAGCGATGCGGCTTTCAATCCACAGATTCCTGGAAATCTCCAAGGATGACAGGGCTTCCTGCTCGGTTTCCCCATCGGCCTTGCAGCCCGGCAATTCAGGGTGCTCAGCGATCCAATAACCATCAGGATCGTATTGCAGCGCAACACGGTAATTCTTCTTCATGCGTTTCTCAGCGTCTCTCATTGGTGTGACCCCTACTCGTAGAGGTTGATGTGCTCCATCGCGTCAAGGAAGGATTCAACGTATGGCCGCTTCACGAGCGATGAAGGATGAGGCTTCACAACATTGAACGTCTTCGTTCCGACTGTGAAAGCATGGTGGCTTCCACTGGAATTCCGGTGGTTATAGCTCAGTCCCCGCACCTCACAAAACGGTCTGATGTGATTGTCCAATAGGGTACAGAGATCCTCGAACCGAACGTTCTTGACGCTTTCGGCGATCTTCTGCACGCGTTGCTTCAGTCGAGCATCATCCATCTGTCCCAATGATACCGTATGTAGTATCAATTAAATGCACGGGTCGCAAAGAATTCCTTGAAGCGGAGGGAACATCCATCGCCCTCCCATACTGGGAAGGGAGCCTCCGGCGGGTGGCCCCAATCCCGGTGTCATCTACCAACCCACGATGAGGGTGCCCCCGGTCCCTCGCCTTTGGGGACCGGGGATGACAGAAGGCGGGTGGCCCACCCAAACTGTTCTAAATCTTGCCCTTACCCAAATTTGTGTGCCCCATCCTTCCCACAGCCTCATCGTAGGAAGGGTGGGATACCATGAACGTCACGGAGCCTCCACCCGCAATCGAGCAAAGCTCGATCCCGGTGGGAGCCTCGGGATCCCCGACAACAGGTCTTCGTTGGCGGGGTGAAAGCCTGGGGTTTTAACCCCAGGAATCAGACTCACAAATGCTGCCCCTCCGAGGGGTGCCGGGCCCCAAACGACAGGTCTTCGTCGTTTGGGTGGTTGTGGGGCTCGATGCCCCGAGGCCTGCCCTGACATCGATCTCTGCCAACTGAAACTCATCTCGGATCTCTGCGGTTACAATTTGTCCGGATTTTACACACGAAATCAGGGTGGTAGGGGGGGCGAGTGGCGCACACTATCCCCTCTGAATTCTTGCCCTTACCCAAATTTTGGTGCCCCATCCTTCCCGCAGCCTCATCGCGGAAAGGGTGAGAAGCCACGAATCTCACGGAGCCTTTACCCCCATCGAGCCCCGCTCGATCCAACTGACCCCTGACCCTGATCCCTGTTCCCTGACCCCTGATCCCTGACTGCCCTGTCAAGCCCCCAAATTTCCGTGCCATCTCAAACCCCAACAAAACAAGCCACATACACCCCCAAAAAACCGGGCGATCCCTGCCGACCATTCTTCCCCAAAAGCGCACAATCAAAGCAGTCGTCCAGAGGACAAATTCCATGGAAGAAGACATCCGAAAATTCGTCCCAGCCTCCACCCCGCAACGATACACGCAACAAAAGTGCACAAAAGCGCACAAAAAACGCCAGGTAACCACCCGCTAACACCAAGTCCATCAACCACATAGGAGGAATTTCCCTCAAAAAACACCCCACCCCCCCCTTTTGGGGCGAGACGCCCGGCAAAGACGAGGATCGAACCGGGGCGCAGAGGCCGATGGCCAGCCTAAAAAGCAGCCGCGTACCGCTCGCCCGTGGCCATCAGCTCCTCAATCGTCTCCAGCCCCACAATCCCGCCCCGCGCGCCGATCGCCGTGCAATTCAGCGCCGCCGCCGCGCAGGCAAAGTTCAGCGTCCGGTCCATCTCCCACTCCCGCAGCAGCCCGTACAGAAATCCTGCGTGAAACACATCTCCCGCGCCCGTCGTATCCACCACCGGAACCCGGTACGCCCGGCAATAGTGCCACTCGGCCCCGTCCCAGGCCAGCACGCCCTCCGGCCCCAGCGTCGCCGCCGCCAGCTTCGCCCCATAGCGCTCCTGCATCGTCTTCAGCGCCGCAAGCAGCTCCCGCTCACTCGTCAGCCGCAGCGGAAAATCCCGACTCACAATCAGGTAATCGATCAGCGGCAACAGCTCTTCCACACCCACATAAATATCATCCAAATCCGCCACCACGGGAATCCTCGCCGCCCGCGCCCACTTGGCCGCCTGCACGGCCGCGCCCGTGTCGTAGCCGTCCACGTGCAGCGCCCGCGCATTCACAATCCACTCCCGGTCCAGCTCCTCGGCCTTCAGCGTCAGCCGCCCATCGCGCTTCCACAGCACCGTCCGCTCGCCCGACCCATCCACCAGGATCACCGACTGCTGGCTATCGCACCCGGCCACCGGAATCGCCCGCGACTCCACCCCGATCCGCGCGAACTCCGCCCGGTGCAGCTCCCCCGCCGCGTCCTCGCCCAGCTTGCCCACATATCGGGTCGTCAGTCCCCAGTGCCGGCACGCCATCACCGTCGTCGCCACCATCCCACCCGGAAGCACGTACGCGTTCTGGAACTCCACTTTCGATCCCGCCGCCGGAAACGCTCCCAGCGATACCACGGTGTCGGTCGCATTCAGCCCCACCCCCACCAGGTCAACCATCTCCAAACTAGCCATTTATCCACTCTAAATCCCCGCCCAACTCCTCGGCCACCCGCACCCGCTCTCCGAAAATATTCGCAGAATAACGTAAAGCCAGCTTGACATTTCCCGTCACTCCGCTCTACCGTAATGGAAAGCGAGCTTTACATGGCAACCGTCATCCAAAATCGCGTCAAAGAACTCCGCAGCGAGCGCAACCTCACCCAAGAGGAGCTGGCCCTGGCCGTCGGCGTCTCCCGCCAGAGCATCAACTCCATTGAGCGCGGCCGCTACGTCCCCAGCCTCATGCTGGCCCTCACCTTTGCCCAAATTTTCCGCTGCCCCACCGACCAAATCTTCACCCTGGAGGAACAACCGTGATCACCAACATCCTCGCGAAATTCATGGACGAGCGCACCCTCAACCATCGCCTGCAGTCCACCAGCACCGCCGGCATCGCCACCGCCGTCGGTGCCATCCTCGGCTTCGAGTACCGCTTCCTGGTTCAGCACATCTGGAGCTGGGATCTTTTCAGCGTCGCCATCGGTTTCCTCGTCATCAAAATGTCCATGATGGCCTGGTATCGCTTCCGCGGATAACTCCCGGCGCACACACTTCACAGACTGAAAGGAATCTCCATGCTCTCCGCCAAGAAGCGCACCGCTTCCACTCGTCTCTACCTCGTCGGCACCGCCTCCGTGGTCATTGCCCAATGCCTCTATCTCTTTGTCGAGCCCTACGTCCACTTCGCACAGGGCGCCACCAACTGGCTTCACTTCGCCCGCGGATTCTTCGTCGGCTTCGCGCTCGTCGCCCTCATTGCCGGTCTCTTCGCCCGCCGCAACAAGCCCAGCTGCTGCGATTGAGAGCCCCCAGGACTCCTAGCGTCTCGGGGCAACGTAAAGCAAGATCGCAACGTAGTGCGCCATGCTCCCGGCCAGCACAAACACGTGCCACAGCGCGTGGAAATACTTCAGCCGGTCCAGCGCAAAAAACAGGATTCCCAAGGTGTACGCGGCCCCGCCCAGGGCAATCCAGCCCACCCCGTGCCACCCAATCGCGTGCAGTATCTGCCGCGTCGCAACCACGCCCACCCAGCCCATCCCCAGGTACACCAGCGCCGAGGCTACCTCAAACCGCCCCAGCGCCACGCTCTTGAACAACACCCCGGCTACGGCCAGCGTCCACACCACGCCAAACAGCCACCAGCCCACCGGCCCACGCATCGACACCAGCGTAAACGGCGTGTACGTCCCGGCAATCAGCAGGTAAATCGCCGCATGGTCCAGCACCTGGAAGACGTGCCGTGCCCCGGTCAGAACCAGCGAGTGGTAAAGCGTCGAGCACAAATACACCAGCACCAGGGTCACCGCGAAGACCGTGCAGCTCACCAGTTGCCACACCGTCCCATGCGCGCAGATGGCAATCAGATACACCGCCCCGCACACCGACAGCACTGCACCAACACCATGTGTCACAGCGTTGGCTACAATGTCCCCAAGCCTGTACTCTTCCGTCACAAGCGGCTTCCCGTCACGCCCAATGCGATCAAGTGGTTTCCACCGGACGATGCGTGTAGCGGATTATGTCCACATCCGACAGAACCACCAGGCCCTCTTCCACCATTTCGTCGATCAGCGGCATGAACTTCGTCAGCTTCACCTCGCTGTCGATCGCCGACAGCATCATCGACGCATCGTGCGTCAGGTGCAGCGGCTTGTCCCGGTGCACACGTCCATGCGCGCCATACCCCAGCACCCCGCGATACACCGTGGCTCCGGCAATCTCGTTGGCCCGCATTGCCTCCAGCAGCGCCAGGTACAGCGGCCGGTCCCTCCACTTGTCATGCTCGCTGATGTAGATGCGCATCATCCGCGCCTTGCCCTCAATCTTCACATGCTCCACGCCTGGCTTCAGCGACTGCTTCTCCGGCGGCGGCGCTGCACGCATCACCGTTGTCTCCTGCACTTCGATCACCGCCTTGCCCGCCAGCTCCTGCAGCCGCTCCATCAGCGCGTCCACCTTCTCCGCGCTCTCCACAAACTCAATCGTCAAGGGCAGGCTGTCTGACATCTCTACAGAACTACCCGTATGAATGCGATGGTCGGCGCCAAACCCGGCAATGCCCTTCAGCACCGTCGCCCCCGATACTCCGCGAAAATACAGGAAATCCAGAATCTGCGAAGACATCGGCACCCCGTGGTGCAGCGCTCCCTCGCTCACATGAATGGAAACCTTCCGTGCCTTTGCCCGGTCTGTCATACTGCCCCCAATCCGGTGGCCCTCAGGCCATCGCGCTCGATCGGTTACGAGACAAACTCCGCCAGCCGCGCCCCGCACCATACTGACGCAAGCCCCAGAATCAGGCTGCCAAACACATACGCCGCGGCCATCAAAAACGCTCCCGTTCGCAGCGTCGACAGCGTCTCCCACTCATAGGTGGAAAACGTGCTGTACGCGCCAATAAACCCAATCGGAATCAGAAACCGAATCGCCGGATTCACGCCCGTCCGCCGCGCCAGGTACGTCAGCGAAAAACCAATCAGCACACATGCCGTCAGGTTCACCACAAACGTCCCGTAAGGGATCCGCGTGCCCATCCGCCCGCCCACCGCAGAGCCCACCCAGTACCGCGCCATCGACCCCAGCGCGCCGCCCAACGCTATGTACAGATATTTCAGCACCGTCCATCTCTCCAGGGAATCGTCCGGGGTCCAACTCCGGCTACAACAGTTGTACCACTCCACCTCGGCTCCCCAGGCGCAATCGAACAGTCCGCAAACGAGAAAGCGGAAGCCGGAGTCCTCCTCCCGCTTCCGCCCGTCTCCCATCTGTCGTTCGCCTAGCCCTGCGCACCCGGCACATCGCCTACTTCCGCGCCGTCGTCACCTTGTCCCCACCCGGATTCACCTGTGCATTCAAGTAGTCCGTCAGGTCCACAATATCCTGCTGTGTGCCCACCATCGGCGGCATAAACTTCCGGTACGGCGAGTCCGCTTTGTACTCGTGCAGCATCGTCACAAAGTTCTGAATGTTGGTCCGGTCCCGGCCCGCCAGCAGGCTCGTCAGCGGACGATACCCATCCAGCGTATGGCACGAACCGCACTCCCCACGGAAGAGCGCCTCGCCCCGTGAATAGTGCGTGCTCGACCCGTTCCACACCCATTCCGAAGTTGCCAGATACCCCGCCTGGTTGATCTTCGGCACATAGGATACGCGCACTCCATTCGAGTACATGTATCGCCCAATCACATACGGCTTGCGCAGCATTTCCCGCGCATACTCGCCCGAGGCGGTCGCAATCAGCGCCAGCAGCAGCACCGCCAGCGCGTGCGACAGGTTAAACTCCAGCGGTGTCCGGTAGGCCAGGAAATACGCCACCCCGATAATCGTTGCCGACGTCAGCACAATAATCAGCGCAATCCGTGTCACCTGCGAAAACGTCCCCGAGCCGATCGTGTCGATGCCCAGCGAGAGCAGCGCCCGTTGCGAATCCGGAACCATCCAGAGGTACCACATCAGCAGAAACGGCGTAGCCAAAAACGATGGCACCAGCCATTTCACGCTCCACTTCACCAGGCTTTCCTTCAACTCCGGTTGCGCCTCGCCGTCAATCCGGCTCGACGTAATCAGCGCCCAGATCCCAGCCAGCGAAATACAAACGCAGGCGCGCAACCCCAAACTCGGCCAGTAGGTCGGGTTGAAAAACGCGTTCCAGAACTTGCTCGCTTCGTGCCCCGTGCCCGCCACGCCAATCCACGTGTCGCCCGGCGTCAGCATGAACGCCAGAATCCCGTTGATGATGATCAGCGTCGCCGCAGACGCTCCCGCATACACCCAGCCCACCTTCAGGTGCAGCTTCGGGTCAATCCGATTCCAAGTGTAGTAATACACCGCCGCCGTCGCCAGCTCCACCAGGAAGAACACCCACTCCATCGCCCAGCCAAAGACGAAGTTGTGGATCAGCGCGCTGGTCCCCTCCGGATGCGTCAACCCGATCGCGAACCAGATCCCCACGCCCGATACCGTGCCGAAGACACCCGTCAGAATCAGGAAGAACTTGGAATGACCAACCAACTGCACCAGCCAGTCCTCGCGGCCCTCCTTCAACGCCTTCCGCTCGGCCATCGGCAGGTAAAGCCCGCCCCCCACGGCAAACTGCGAAATCATCACGTGGAAGATGGCGATCATACCGATCACCCAGCCGGAGCCGATATACGGAATGTTCCAGAATGGATAGTTCATTCAATCACTCTCTCGTGCTTTCGCACCGTTCTGCCAAACCTCTGTTGCTTACCGGATCGTCCAGTACCCAATCACCGTCGTGACCAGCAGAAGACCTACCGCCAGCAGTCCAAAATAATGCGCATTCCGCGCCCGCTGTCCCAGCTTCCGGCTCGTGTCGTAGAACGGAATCAGAATCCAGATACACAGTCCCAGCGTGAAAATAAGAATGCCCGCAATCTCGCCAAACTCGCCCGGCATCCAGTTGCCCAGCAGTTTCAACATCTCAAACGGACTCATGAAGTACCACTCCGGATGAATGCCCAGGGGAGCCGGCTTCAGCGAATCGGCCGGGTTGCCCAGCGGCCACGGAAACACATGCGCCAGAACCGCCAGAATGTTCAGCGACACAAGCCACAACGCCAGGTCCTTCACCAGGAAGTTCGGGAAAAACGGGACACTCTTGCGTGCAAACACCGGCTTGTCTTCTTCGCTCTCCGGAATCGCATTGCCGTGCTTCTGCACCAGCCACAGGTGGAAGCCGAGCAGCGGAAGGAAGATCGCTGGCAGCACCACCACATGCAGCGCAAAGAACCGCTGCACCGTAAACTCGCTCACGTCCGGCCCGCCCCGCAGCATGTTCGCAATCGCCGTGCCCACAAAGGGCAACGCCGTCGGAATCTGCAACCCAACCTTTGTTGCAAAATAGCTCAACTCGTCCATCGGCAGCAGGTATCCGCTGAAGCCGAACACCGTCGCCACGCCCAGCAGCGCCATCCCGCTCAGCCACCCAAACTCGCGCGGCTTGCGGTAAGCCTTCATGAAGAAGACCGAGAACATATGCACGAAAATGGCGAAGATAAACAGGTTCGCAGACCACGAATGCGCCGAGCGAACCAGCCAACCAAAATGCATCGTAAAGTTGATCTGCCGCACGCTCTCAAAGGCATCCGCGCCCGGCCGGTAATACACCAGCAGCAGCACGCCCGTAAAGCACTGCACCAGGAACAGAAACAGCGAAATGCCGCCCCAGTAATACCAGAACGACTGGTCGTGCACCGGTACCCGCTTCTTGCGCGCAAACGCCGCAATCTCGGTCAGCCCAAGCCGCTCGTCAACCCACTCGTAAAGAGAACTCGTGATTGTCTTCGTCGTCATTCCTATTCCCTTTCCTACGCGCGGGAGACCTGCACACCGGCTTCTGTCACTGCTACCTTGTACCGCTTCAGCGGCTTCGGCGGAGGTCCGCTCACATTCGCGCCCGTATTCGCGTCATACACCCCGCCATGGCAAGCGCAGTGAATCCGCTTTTGCTCCGGCTCAAACTGCACCGTGCAACCCAGGTGCGTGCAGACCGCGCTGAAACTTACCCACGTCCCGTCTTCGTGATGAATCAACAGAGCCGGCGACGGCCCGAATTTGAACATCAGCACCGACTCCTTGGGCAGCTTCTGAGCATCCTTCAGCATCACCTCGGTCACCGCCGAAGCACTCGCCGCCATCTCTTCCGGAGACGCCAGGTAGCGATAGATCGGATAGGCCAGCGCGCCCACGTAACACAGGCCGGCAGCGCCCGCGGCCGCCAGAAAAATCCGCCGCGTCACCGTATCTTCCGCCTTCTCGATCACCGCGCCGTTCTTGACAGAATCCATAGCCATTACGCCGCACTCTCCATAACTTTCCTGGCCCGCGCTACTACCGACACAAGCCATCCAATTACACCCAGACCGGCCACAAACAACACCAGGAACAGTCCCACGACGCCCCAGTTGGTCACCACCACCCGGTCCCACACATCAAAGCCCTTGGCCAGCAGGCTCAGGTCGCGCACCGCATCCCGATACACCGTCAACGAAGCCAGCGTCACAAAACCCGCCAAAGCGCCCGTCCAACCCAGCCAACCTGCCGTCACACGGCCAAACCCTGCCACCGCGCCCACCAGGATGATCAGCACCACGCCCACCAGCCATCCATACGCGCCATAGCCAAAGAACTTGTACAGCGGGTGCGTATGCAGACCGGCCTTCACAACTTCCGGCTGCACGCTTGCCGCCCACACTCCCGCCGCCAGGTACGCCGCGCCAAACACCACCGCCACCTTGCCGCCTACACCGGCCAGAAACTTCTTGTCCGCCGCGTCAAAGGTGCTCCGGCCAGCCAGGTAAATCAGCCACAGACCGCCAAAGGCAAGCCCCCCGGCCATGAACAGCAGCCAGCGCGGCGTCAGCGTCGGGTCGCCCGTAGGCAGATAAATCCCCGCGCTCGACTCCGAATACATCTTCTGCCACACTTCCGGCCGCAGCATCAGCGTCATGTTCGAGGAGAGTATCCGCGCCACCAGCCCGCACAGCAGCCATGCCGCCAGTCCCACGTGCCAGGCCGACTTGTGCGCCTCCAGCCGTGCCGAAAACTGGTATAGCAGCCAGTACGCCAGCGTCAGTATCCCGATAATCGAGATCCAGTACGCGCCAATCAGCACGCTGCTTGTGTACAGCGCCCGGCCATACAGCACCTGCGCAAAAAGCAGCGGCGGCACGCCCAGGTTGATCACAAACGTCATCACCACCGTCAGGCGCCGAGCCACCGCCCGCGCCGCCGACAGGCTCTCAGGTGTGCCGCGGAACAAGCTGAACAGCACCGCCAGCAGCAGGCCGCCAAGCAGCATCTCCACGGCCATAAAGTGCAGCGACAACGTGACAATATGCAGCAGCTTGATCAGCCATATTGGCGCAGGCAAAGGAATCGGATCGACAGCAGGAAACTGTGGCATGGTTTTGGAATCCCCGGAATTCCCCCAAAGTCTAGCCCCTGGCAGGGGGAGCGGGTGTGACTCGTCGCAACGGCAAAAGTGACGGCTATCACATCTGTTCCCGAACGGTCTGTGCATTTGGACTCAATCAGTCCAAAATGCCGGCAAAACACCCTATCCAGCTAAATATCAACATCTTGGCAAAATCCAAAAACCCGAGAAACGTACCAAATCGGGAAACTCCTCAGAACCCCTCGCACCGAAAAATGGGCCGCGCCTCGCGCGACCCTCAGCAATCCTCAATTCCCGGCCACCGCACCCCACAGAGACATCAGCCCTACAACGCCAGTGCCGCCTCCAGCGGCATCCTCGCCGTTGCCTCGGCAAATACCCGCAGCGCCTCCGCCTCCCGCGCAATCAGACCCTCATTGTGGCTCCTGTCCACCACCATCGCCGCATAACCCCAGATCGCCTGTAGCCCGCGCCCATCCCGCCGGCGAATGTCGTACGCCCAGTCCCCGGCCAGGTGCGGGTTGGCCACCTTGAACTGCGATGCCGGAAACCATTCCGGCTGCCCGCTGTCATCCTGCAGAAGCAGCACCAGGTGCAAGCCCAGCAGCGCCATCGCGTGCACCACGTACTCCCGCCCAATCGTCACCTGAAAGCCCGATTTCTCGCTGTATCCAACCGCCTCGTACAGCTTCGCGCTATCTCTGCTCGTATTGGAAATGCAAGTTACGACCATGCGTCACACATCTTCCCGCTTCCGGCTTCGGCTCAGGCAGCTTCCCCGCCTCAACCGCAATAAAAGCAAATCCGGGATTCATACCTGTTCCGCCTTCCAAAAACGGCAGCCCTGGAACGAACTTACCCGGAATCCCGACTCTATACCCGATTCAAAATCTCCGAATCGGCCCTTGATGCCATCCTGACCAATTTCCAAGCGCCCTGCACTTGCCGGCGTCACCGTTGGCTCGGGCCGGCTCCAGCGTCCCCCGCTTTCGCCTTCACCACGGCAAACTCACTCTCGAACCAACGCTTTCATCATGGTTTGATTCCACCGCATAGTCAGTTCATATCATCACCCCCAGACGTGACGAGAGTCACAGGGCGCGGCCCTCCGCATTTCTCCGTCACGAAACAACACCCCACCTCCAGCCCGCCGCGAATTCGCCTCCATAAAGCATCTTTTCATCGAAATCACCCCCTTTCAGGACACGCGCCTCCACCCGGCATTACCATGCGGTGGGGGAATTTTTCCACTATGACTCTGCTCTCAAGCTTCCGCCTGCCGGCCCGGCTCACTTTCCTGTTCTCAGCCTTGGCCATCGCTCTCTGCCTTTCCGCTCTCGCCGCGCCCGCCTCTGCGGCGGAAACGCCCGAGGAAGCCGCCAAAGCCTACGCTTCCCTGCCGCCCGCCGCCCAACAGGTCATGGCCCGCCTCGCCACGCTCGCTGAGCTTCCCGAAGGCACCTGGATCAGCCACTCCGGCGACCTCGCCCACGGCGAAGCTGTCGCCCTCGACGAATCCTCCTGGAAAGCCGCCCCCAGCGGATCCAAAGTCTCCGGCGACGCGGTCTGGTTCCGCCAGGTCATCACCATCCCAGCCACCCTCCATGGCTACGACCTCACCAACTCACGCATCTGGTTCCAGTTCCACGCCAACGCCAACGGCCCCATGCCCCAAATCCTCTACTTCAACGGCCGCCGCGTCGCCATGGGAGACGATCTCGAGCCCATCGTCCTGCTGGAAGACGCCCAGCCCGGCGAAAAAATCACCGTCGCCATCAAGCTCCTCCGCACCGTCGACGAAAAATCCTTCAACGGCGCAACCCTCCGCGTCGACTTCCCCACCACCCGCCCCAACCCCGAAGACCTGCGCAAGGAATTCCAGTCCGCCGTCTTCCTCGTTCCCTCTTTCGCACCCGGCGACGCCTCCAAAATGGCCACCCTGGCCAATGCCGTCGAAGCCGTCGATCTCAAGGCTCTCGACAACTCCGACCAGAAAGCCTTTGACGCATCGCTCACCGAGGCCCACTACAAGCTCGGCGCGCTCCGTCCCCTCCTCCAGCAGGGCACACTCCACCTCACCGGCAACTCCCACATCGATGCCGCCTGGCTCTGGCCCTGGACCGAAACCGTCGATGTCGTCAAACGCACCTTCGGCACCGCCCTCCAGCTCATGTACGAGTACCCCCAGTACACCTACACCCAGTCCGCCGCCCAATACAACGAGTGGATGGCCCAGAAGTACCCCGACCTCAACGCCGACATCAACCGCCGCATCAAGGAAGGCCGCTGGGAGATCGTAGGCGGCATGTGGGTCGAGCCCGACCTCAACATGCCCGACGGAGAATCGCTCGTCCGCCAGCTCCTCGTCGGCAAGCGCTGGTGCAAGCAGGCCTATGGCGTCGACGTCCGCATCGGCTGGAACCCCGACTCCTTCGGCTATAACTGGCAGCTCCCCCAGATCTACAAAAAATCCGGCGTCGACTACTTCGTCACCCAGAAAATGACCTGGAACGATACCAACCAGCTCCCCTTCAAGCTCTTTTGGTGGGAGTCGCCCGACGGCTCCAAGGTCCTCACCTACTTCCCCAACGGCTACGGCAACGACGACCTTGACCCCGTCCGCCTCACCGGCGACCTGTCCACCGCACGCACCCGCGCTACCGGCGAAACCGAAATCATGGACCTGTACGGCATCGGCGACCACGGCGGCGGCCCCACCCGCGCCGTCCTCGACGAAGGCGACAAGTGGGTAGCCGCGTCCAAAACCGACGCCCTGCCAAAAATGCAGTTCGGCATCGCCCAAACCTTCTTCTCCAGCGTCGAAAAACAGATCGCCCCCGATAGTCCGGAGTGGAATTACGCCTCCATCGCCAAGGGCTACACACCGCCGCCGGCCGTCGCCGGGCAAATGACCATCCCCACCTGGAAGTCCGAGCTCTACTTCGAGTACCACCGCGGCGTCATGACCACTCAGGCCAACCACAAACGCAACATGCGCGACAGCGAAGAGCAGGTCCTCAACGCCGAGAAGTGGGCATCCCTCGCCTGGCTCGACGGGAAACCCTATCCCGGCCTTGAGCTCACCGAAGACTGGAAAAAGGTTCTCCTCAACCAGTTCCACGACCTCGCCGCCGGCTCCGGCATCGGCGTCATCTACAAGGACGCCCAGAAGGACTACGACGTCGTCCGCTGGTCCACCAACGAAATCGGCTCCGGCGCTCTCGGCCTCGTCACCGACCACATCAACACCGCAGGCGCGGAAAGGTCCGGCGACTCCATCGTCGTCTTCAACCCCCTCGCCTGGGCTCGCACCGGCGGCGTCCAGGCCAAGGTCCACCTCGCCGCGCCCGGCACCGAGCCCCGCATCGCCGACCTCTCCGTCAAGGGACACTTGGTTGTTCCCACCGTCGTCTCCCGTGAGCCCGGCACAGACGTTGCAGAAATCAGCTTCCTCGCCAGCGACGTCCCAGCTCTCGGCTACAAGGTCTTCCACCTCACCTCCGTTGCGCACGGCACCACCGCCACTCCCGCGCCCCATGCCCCCAAGCAGGAACCCGCCGGCAAGGAACTCATCCTCCAGAGCGAAAAGGACGGCCTCGCCGTTCGCGTCAGCACCGAATCCGGCTGCATCACCAGCATCCGCGACGAAAAATCCAAATTTGAGTACCTCGCCCCCAACGCCTGCGGCAACCAGCTCCAGGCTTTCGCCGACAATCCCAAGGACTACGACGCCTGGAACATCGACCCTGGCACCCTCGACGTAGCCCCATACACCTTCCCCAAGGCGGACTCCGTCGAACTCGCCGGCGACCGCATCCACCCCGCCGTCCGCGTAACCCGCACCTGGCAGAAGTCAAAATTCGTCCAGACCATCAGCCTCCACGCCGACCAGGTCGACATCGACAACGAAATCGACTGGCACGAATCCCACGTCCTGCTCAAGGCCGCCTTCCCGCTCTCGGTCTCCAGTGACCACGCCACCTACGAAATCCCCTACGGCTCCATCGAGCGCACCACCAAGCGCACCAACAGCTGGGAAAAAGCCCAGTTCGAGGTTCCCGCCATGCGCTGGGCCGACCTCGGTGACGGGGCACACGGCCTCAGCGTCATCAACAACTCCAAGTACGGTTACGACGCGGCCGGCAACGTCCTCCGCCTCACCCTGCTCCGCTCGCCCAAGTGGCCAGACCCTGACGCCGACATGGGCCACCATCACTTCAACTTCGCCCTCTACCCCCACGCCGGCACCTGGCAGCAGGCCCTCACCGTCCGCCACGGCTGGGAGTACAACTACCCCCTCACCGCGGTCGTTACCACCGCCCACCCCGGCAGCCTGCCAGCCAGCCACTCCTTCGCCTCGGTCAGCCCCGACAACGTCGTCCTCACCGCCGTCAAAAAGGCCGAAGACACCAACTCCCTCATCTTCCGCGCCTACGAGTGGGCCGGCAACGCCTCCACCGTCGACTTCCACGTCCCACCCGGAGCCACCGCCGCCACCGTCACCAACATGATGGAAACCCCCGAAGGCAATGCCCTCACAATCGCCGGCGACACCATCAAGGCGCCCATCAAGCCGTTCGAGATCCTCACCATCCGCGTCGGTTACCCTGAATCGAAATAGGCAAGAAGCCCCCTGGGAAAAATCCCGGGGGCTGACTTTCACTGGAGAAACGCCAATGACCAAAGAGGCTGCTTGGGAGCTGGCCAACCATTGGGTGCAAGCCTGGAACAATCATGATCTCGATTCAATCATGACCCACTACGAAGATGCGGTGGAGTTGACCTCCCCAGTTGCCGCGCAGCTCCTCGCACTGGCAGATGGCAAGGTCGTGGGAAAAGCAAACTTGAGGGCCTACTTCCAACGCGGGCTGAAAGCCTACCCGGAGCTCCACTTCCAACTAGAAGATGTGCTCTGGGGCGTAAACAGCCTGCTGCTCCTCTACAAGAATCAAAAAGGAACCCGCACAGGAGAGTTCATGGAGCTGTCAGCGGCTGGAAAAATCTCCCGGGTGGTCGCCAACTATAGCGCCTGACCTGCTCGGCCGGCCCCCGCGATCTACTTCGGACTGCCACTCTATGCAAGCAGCGTCACAAATGCGGAGAATCATACACCTCGGCATCGCCGTGATTCTGACGGCGCTGGTTGCCACGCAACCACTATCAGCCCAGGAGCGCCCGCTCAAAGCCGACTCCATCCTCATCCTAAAAAAAGACCACCTCCTCGAACTTCTCGCCAACGGCAAGGTCATCCGCACCTACCACGTTGCCCTCGGCCGCGGCGGCCTCGCACCCAAGCAGAAACAGGGTGACGGACTCACCCCCGAGGGTCATTACACCATCGACGCCCGCAACGCCCAGAGCCACTACTACAAGTCCCTGCACGTCTCCTACCCCAACGCCCAGGACAAGGCGCGCGCCGCCAGACTCGGCGTCTCAACCGGCGGAGACGTCATGATCCACGGCCTGCCCAACGGCATCGGCTCCATCGGAGCTGCTCATCGCCTCTACGACTGGACCCTCGGCTGCGTCGCCGTCACCGACAGCGAAATCGATGAAATCTGGACCCTCGTCCCACTCGGAACCCCCGTCGAGATTCGCCCCTGAACGCACGCCCCCTACACGCCGCAGCCCATGCTAGGCTAAAAAGCGGAGGTTCCTTCTTTCCCATGCACATCACGTCCCCGTTTTTTGTTGTCCCCGTCCTCGGCGTCGTCTTCTTCGCCTGCATCCTCTATGCCACCCTCACCGGCAAAGAAAAGCACGCTTCCCACGACGACCACTCCGCCCACTAGCATTTAGTGCGGCTGGCTCGCTCCGGCAGCCGACGGCTCCGTTCCGCTCCCCGGCGCGGGTGTACCCTCAGGCTGCGTCGCCTGCACCGGCGCGGGAACCGCCACCGTCGCAGCCGGCAAAGGAGCAGCCGCCTGCACAGGCATACCCGGCTGCGTCATCGCCGTCACCGGCAGCGTCAGCACCTGCACCGTCCCCGGATCATCCCGCAGCCGCACATACAGGGTCTCAGTCCCCCCCGCGTGCGCCCCGTTCGGCACCATCAGCGTAGTCCCGGTAAAGTCCGGCGCAACCTCGGCCGCGTTTGCCAGGTCCGCTGTCCCACCGATTTCCGTCACCAGGAACAGGTTGCTCCCCGTCAGCGTGCAGCCCTTTGTCACATTGCGCGGGCAACGCAACTCCTTGAAGCCCGGCAGCCGCACCAGCGTCCCCAACTGCGTCCAGTCCCCAGCCTCCCCGTCGGCAGATACCGGCCTCAGCTCCAGCGGCCCAAATGCCGAGGCGCCAAACCGCGCCATTGGATCCAGCACCGCCACCGCCGTGTGTGCATCCTCCAGAATCAGGCTCCCGTCGGCCAGGCTCAGCGTCGTCGTAAAACTCCCGTCCAACGCACCCAGCTCAATCTTCTCCGTCCGCGGAAACGCCACCGGTACGCGCGACTTCAAAAAAAACACCAGCCGTCCCTGCAGCGGCAAATCCGCTGCGCTGCCCAGCCGCACCGGCGACGGGGCATCCGTCTCCGCCTGCTGCACTCCCTTGCTCAGCAAATCCACCTGCGGGCGCGCCACGCCTACCGTCGCCGCCACGTACAGCTCCCGTCCATCCCGCAGCAACACCCGCGCCTGGTACCCCGTACCCGGCTCCAGCGTCGCCGTTGACCCCGTCGCCTGAAGCTGAAGCTGGTCATAGTCCTGCACGCGGCTCAGCCCCGCCGGCGCAAACCCAATCCCCGCCAGCTCCACCTGCTCCACCTCGTCCAGTCGCTTGCCTTTCAGCGTCGCCCGCTTGTCGCCCGCGCTCACCGTCAGCCGCTCCAGCGCCGCCGCCTCCGCGTACGCCTTCTCCGGCAGTTCCTCCGGCGTCTCCAGACCATAGCTGTGGATCGACAGAGTCACCTCACCCGGCTCCGCATCCTTCAGAGGAACCTTCAGCTCCAGTTGGTCCGGCTTCGGCGACTTCCAGCTCACCTTCTCCGCCTTCTGCTCCCCAATCTGCATCTCCACGTCGCTCACGCAAAGGTTGCTGGCCCCTTGCAGCAGCAACGTGTCATCCCGTCCCACAATCAGCGCATTCTGCTCCGCCGCCGGTACGACCCACCCCCCGGCTTCGGATGACCGCAAATGAAACTTCGGCCCTTCCCAATCGTCAAATCCCCACTTCCCGTGCAAAGTGGCCGTCACTTCGGCCTCGGGAAGCGCAGGCACTGGCTTCTCCAGCGTGAATCCACCCTCCGACGGCTCCGCCTTCACCGGAATCTCCAACCCGCCCGGGGCAGCCTTCGTCTCAATGTGCAGCATCAGGTCATGCGCCAGCGGTGCGGCAAACACCAGTGGCGCTCCCTCGGTGGCCAGCAGCAATCCCGGCTTCTGGGCGCAATAGTTCTCTGCCGTCTCCGCCACGCGCAGCACCGGCTGATGTGCCGCACCCTCATGCGTGGCAAATATCGGCGGCATCGCCACCACAATCACTGACTTCGGATCCCGAAACGACGGCGGCACATTCAACCGCAGGTTCAGCGTGTCTTTCGTCGGCAACGCCAGCGCCGGTATGTACTGGTACTTCGCCGTGTGGAAGGTGCTCAGAATCCGCGCCAGGTCCACCACCGCTCCCACATACGGGCTGAACGCTCCAGCCCCGCCAAGCGACGAATAGCTGATCTGGTTCATCATGTCCGCCGTAGATCCGCTCGCCAGCTGTGTCACCAGTGTCTGTGCATTCGTGTCGTCCAGCACCAGCCCGTCCGTATGCTGCACCAGGCACGGCGCCTGCTGCTCTGTCGGCTTGTCAAAGCACTGCTGCTCCACCTTCATCCCCAGGCTTCGCGCCGCAAGGGCCGTCCGCTCCTTCAGCGTCTTCGCGTCCCCTCCGGAGTCGTTCTTCACCTCCGCCAGGTAAGCCTCCAGCCGCAACCGGTCCCAGCTAGCCTGCAGCAAATCCTGGCTGGCCCGCACAAACGCTCCAGGCCGCCCCTGCACCGCCGCGCGCAGCGTGCTGAAGTCCCCACTCGTCTCCGGTGCCAGAAACAGCAGCGCCTGCTCGGCGCCATCCGGCACCACCACAAACACGCCTTCCTCGCGCACACGGGGATTCCACGTCTCCACTCGCCTGAACCACTCCAACGGAGGCTTGTCCGTAGATCCCTTCAGGAACGCCACCACCAGCACATAATGCACACTCTGGCTCTCCGGCAAATCCGGATGCACCCACAGCCGGTCCCCCGGCTCCAGGCTCGGCACTTCGCCGATCGGCAACGTTTTCCCGTCGCGCTGGACATGCACATCCACCTTCGGACCCGCCAGGTCAAACGCCGCTGACTCAGCTCGCCCCGAAATCACCCCGGCCATCATCACAAAAAGACTCAGAAATACAGCTCGGCAACTACGCATACCTCCATTGTACGAACCCAACACTGCTGCCCCACCACCAACTCCCGCAATATGTCCCCGCATCGGCACCCCCTCACCCGTTAACCCGCAATCCACCCAGGTCCACTCGCTCTCACACAAAAAACAACCTTCATCCGGTCAAATTTCATTCTTTTCCTCCGCCAACAAAAATTTCCCTGACCTATTTCACCGCAAACACTACACAACACATCCCTTCTCGGTATAGAATCGGCAAGCTGGAGTGCGGACGCTTGCACCGGATATAAGACTTTAATGCTTCATTCAGTCAGGTAGCCCGTTTTCCCCTCGGGCAGCAGCGTTCCCATTCTCCACACCGCGATGAGGCGGTCTATCCAGCAGTTCTCCCTTCCCGGGAACTCTGCCTCCGCTCATTCGGTATCATCACTACGCTCGTTGTCGCATCTCCCGGAAATCGGCTGTCTTCCGGATAACTCAACCGTTGACCCGGCGCTTAAATACAACGGGATGGGCTGGCTTTCCCGCTACCGTCTGCCCTATCCACCGCCAGGCTTCAGAGTCTTACCAATTTCCTCATGCATCGGGTTGCGCGTGCCTAGGTTTCCATGCTCCCGCCGCCCATATCAGGTCCCATACAAAGCTCCGGAGAATAGTCATGAAAGCGCTAAAGAACCAAACTCCCGAAGAAGATTTCGCTCCGCTCTCCATTCCCGACGCGGAAGAGATTATTGAAGAAGCCCTCGAAGAACTCGCTTTTTCCACGGACCCAGGCCTCGTCCGCGCCCTCCAATTTCTCGCTCCGCGCGGCTACCAGGCCATCGTAGAGCTCTGCAGTGAAAACGGACGCAGCAAGCGCCGCAACGGCGACGCATCCACATGGTCCCCGGAAGAAGACGAAATCCGCATCTACTTCGAGCGCATCGGCGGCGACGATGACGACGACGATGCCCCTATCCGGCCCCGCGTCCAAGCCGCACCCCGCTCCCGTCCCCAGCCCCGCCAGCAATCCCTCCCCGAGCCCGGCAACACCGAACTCCCAGGGCAGGATTCCCTGCCCCCTGATGTCGACGACCGCATCCACGAACTCACCGCAACCCTCGCCGAAGCCGAGCGCGGAGGCCATGCCTTTATCGCACTCAAGTGGTTCCGCGATTCCTTCCTGCCCCGCAAGTCCTTCACATGGAATCAGCAGCCCGAATCCCGACAGCTCATCCTTGCCGAAGCCATCCAGCGCGGCGTCGTGCTCACCAGCAAAATTCCAAACCCCAAAACGCCCGCATACCCCACCACCACCATCCGCCTCAACCGCGCCGAAGCCGGCATCCCCGAGGAAGCACAGCGCTTCCGCCCCATCTCCGTGCACGGCGAGCCACTCGCGGACACCCTTGAAGATGAACGGGGGAATCAGTGAGCCGCTACTTCCTCGACTCAACAGCTTTCGTCAAACTCTTCGTCCAGGAGGCGGGTACGGACACCATGATCCGCCTCATGGAAGCCGCAGAAGACAACAGCAAGCTCATCTCCGCCATCACTCCCCTCGACGTCTACGCCGCACTGCTCCGCCGCGAACGCGCCGGAGACATCTCGCCCCAGGACGCACAGTCCGCCCGCGACATCCTCCGACTTGAGGCCGCGCGCATGGTCCAGCAGCCCCTCAACCCGGCTGTCCTTGAAGCCGCCCGACAACTCCTCGACCACTACGACCTCCGCTCCCAGGAAGCCCTCCAGCTCGCCTCCATCATCGTCGCCAGGGAAATGGCACAGGGTCTCGAAATCACCCTCCTCACCACCAATGCCCGCCTCCTCCAGGCCGCCCGGCAGGAGCACTTCCCCGCCATCAATCCCATCGAGACCCAACCCTGACCCAACCCTGCCATCCAGCCTCAAGACAGCAAAAAGCCCCGAAGCACACAGTTACACTGTGTCCCCTTCGGGGCTTGGTTCGCTCGACGCTTTGATGCCCGCCTCTACTCCCGGGCCTCAGCCTCACGCACTAAACCGACTTGCGACGGAATATCTCGTCCTTCTCCCGGCACCGGCAGTCCGAGCAGCCAACGCAGCAGAACAACAGTACTGCCGCCGCAATGGTAATAAGAGCCGCAAAGAACGTTTCCATCGAGAATAATGCGTGCGCTATCGTATGCATGGTCGTAGCCGCTTTCATCCGGATTCGAAGCCCTCACGTCCGGCCCTGCCCAACTCTGGGAGACCCGGAGAAAACCTCGCCGGATTGTCAACGGCACCAGTGTAGCACTCAAAAACATGAGGAGAACAGCCCTAAACGATACACTTGCCAAAAGGCGAAACTATAGCGAAAATACAATCATCGCGAGGCATCCATGGCAACCGCCCTGAACTCCCCGGCTCCACCGAATCCCGCGCCCATCATCCCCTGCCTCGACTGGCTCTTCGTCGACCTCAACTCCTACTTTGCCTCCGTCGAGCAGCAGGACCGACCCGAGCTCCGCAACCGCCCCGTCGCCGTCGTCCCCATGGTCACCGACACCACCGTCTGCCTCGCCGCCAGCTATGAGGCCAAGGCTCTCGGCATCAAAACCGGCACCCTCGTCCACGATGCCCGCGCCCTCTGCCCCGACATCGTCTTCGTTGAAGCCCGCCATGAGCTCTATACCCAATACCACCACCGCATCGTCGAAGCCGTCGAAAGCTGCCTGCCCGTCTCCGCCGTCCTCTCCATCGACGAAATGGCCTGCCGCCTCATCGGACGCGAACGCCCCCTGCTCGCCGCCATGCAACTCGGCAGCCGCGTCAAACAGGCCGTCCGCGACATCGCCGGCTCCACCCTCCGCTGCTCCGTCGGACTCGCTCCCAACCGCTACCTCGCCAAGATCGCTTCCGACATGGAAAAACCCGACGGCCTCGTCGCCCTCACCCCGGACATCCTCCGCGATGCCCTCGCCACCCTCACCCTCCGCGACCTGCCCGGCATCGGCGCACGCACGGAAAAACGCCTCAACGTCAAAGGCATCTCCACCATGCCCCAACTCCTCGCTCTCAACCGCGAACAAACCGCCGAGCTCTGGGGCTCCGTCTGGGGAGAACGCCTCTGGCACTGGCTCCGCGGCGAAGACTTCAACATGGCCGAAACCGTGCATTCCAAGTCCCTCAGCCACCAGCACGTCCTCGCCCCCGAGCTCCGCACCCACGACGGAGCCTGGGCCGTCGCCCACAAACTCCTCCACAAAGCCGCCATGCGCATGCGCAAGGAAGGTCTCTGGGCCGCCCGCATCGGCGTCTCCCTCGCCTTCGTCCAGGACGGCAAAATGCCCCGCAGCTCCACCTTCGGCCCCACCAAATCCGAGGGCTGGTCCGCAGACCTCCGCATCACCGAGTGCCAGGACAACACCACCCTCATCCACGCCCTCACCAAACTCTGGGCCTCGCGCCCCCAGGATCCCAAACACCAGCAACCCTTCTTCGTCTCCGTCGTTCTCTCCGACCTCGTCCCCGACGCCCTCCACACCCTCACCCTCTTCGACTCCGAAGACGGCGGCGAAGAGCGCGCCCGCCTCGCCCAGGCCATGGACGCCATCAATCACAAATACGGCCTCGCCACCCTCGCCCCCGCCTCCATGCTCACCGCCCTCAAAGCCGCCCCCACCCGCATCTCCTTCCACACCGTCCCTGACCTGTTCTAAGGCGCCCCAAGGAGGCGCACGCACACAACCTAACTCCATGAGGGAGTTGGATTGCATCGATTGAAAAGCTCATTTTGCTTGGAAAGTGCCTTAGTGCGCCACCGCTGCGGAATTCATCGGCTCAGCCTTCAGCATCCTAAGTAGATCTTGAACCTTCAGCCCGGACGTATGTGGCGAATGCCACGACCCCCGCTGGCCCCACTGCACGTACCAGGAGCGATAGTGATCCCCAGCTGACTGATAGACCATCATGCTTCCTCGTCCGGTCTTGGCGGTGCTTCCGCTGTACCAGAGGAGCATTGCTCCGGGCGCGACCTCGGATGCAAGCCTCTTTAATGCTGTTCTGCCAAGGACGTTCCGATGGAGTGGCTCTCCGGAACCAACTTCGTCAGAAAGCAGGCCAGTGAATCGGCGCTGTGAAACGACACGATTCGGCACAAAGGGAGGAATTCTCAGGGCCTTGTAAAAAACCGCGAGACCCTGCATTGGGATGCCCGAGAATCCGAGCCACTTGGGCCCAAACCAGCTATTGATCTTCACCACAATCAACTCCCTTGGCGCATCCTGGCTCAGCAAGCCCTCGACGACTCCGTTGACGGCAGCTACAAACTCGGCCGCGTCGTTTTCCTGGCAAGGGATTCTCATGACGACGAGTATATTCACTGCTCCAGCGCCAGTCACCTCAAATTCGTCTCCCATCCGGACATCAATCCGGACATTCTGGCAACCATGTTGACGGACTCCATCCTCGTAAGGTATTGCTGAATTGGGTGCTACAGATAAATCTTGGCGGACTTCAAACCGGACATTTCACCGGACATTTCTGTATCTCTAACCTGAGATTCCCCCTCCTGAACCACCCCGCAAAAAAAACCGTACCTCCCTGCATCCGCAAACGCACCTTCCTGCGGAGTAGTAGGTAGACAACCATGGCAGCTTCCCTCCACCTCCGGCAAGTCTTACCCTGGCGCACCAGCCCCGCCAGCCAGGCCACCCACCTCGCCCAATCCGACGCCCGCTGGCAGCCCGACTTCGAGACTCTCGTCGATCAGCACCAGTCCATGGTCTTCTCCCTCGCCCTGCGCATGACCGGCGACCGCGGACTCGCCGAGGAAATCGCCCAGGACGTCCTGCTCGAACTCGATCGCAACCTCCATCGCATCTCCACCGCCGACCACGCCCGCTTCTGGCTCCGTCAGGTCACCGTCCATCGCTCCTCCGACGCGCTACGCCGCCGCCACACCCGCCAGCCTGGCTGGGACACCGGCGCCTGGCTCGAGCTCGAAGACCACCACGGCCTCGAAGACCACCACGGCCCTTCCGGCGACCCCGCGCCCGCCGCCCTCGCCGCCAAGCTCGAGCAGCTCCTGGCCAGCCTCACCGAGCCCCAGCGCGCAGCCCTGCTCCTCCGCTATCAGGAAGAGCTCTCCCCCGACGAAATCGCCCTCACCCTCAACACCCCGGTGGCCACCGTCAAGAGCCACCTGCAGCGCGGACTCAAACGACTCCGCGCCCTCGCCTCTGACCACCTCAAGGAGTTCCACCGTGGAGCATAACGACCGCATTCCCAACCAATCCGATTCTCAGCCGTCTCTCGAGACCCAGCGCGAAATCCTCGAACTCGAGCGCCGACTCCATCTCCTCCTCCGGCCTCAGCCCGCGCCCGCCGGCCTTCGCACCCGCGTCCTCGCCCAGGCCCGCGCCCGCCGCAACCGCCAGCATGGCCGCGGCTGGCTCCTCCAGCGCGTCGCTGCCTCACTCGTCATCGCCGCTGTCTTCTCCGGCGTTGCCCTTTACCGTCAGCAGGAAGAGCGCCGCAAGGGCGAAGCCGCCCGCGAACAGGTCCTCACCGCCCTGCGCATCACCAACCATGCGCTGCAAAACGCCGCCAACCGCGTCAACGACCACGACAATGATGACCAGTAGAACCCAACCCAACCCCACGAGGCTCCCATGAAATTCGTCATCCTCCCCACTCTCTTCCTCGCCCTGGCCGCGCCCCTCGCCGCCAAGGCTCAAGACCAGCTCCCTGCTCCCTCACCCATTGAAAAATCCCTCGCCGCCCGCGCCGAGCACACCACCGAGGTCACGCTCGACCGCAACATGCTCGCATTCGCCTCCAAATTCATGGATGCCAAGGGCAACGACAAGGACTCCCAGGCCGTCAAGCAAATGATCCAGGGACTCCAGGGCGTTTATGTCCGCGAGTACGAGTTCGCCAAGGAGCACAGCTACACCTCCGACGACCTCGACGCCCTCCGCAAATACTTTGAAAGCTCCGAGTGGTCCCCCATGGTCCGTGAGCGCACCAAGGGCATCGCCACCGGCACCGATGTCTACGTCAAGCTGGTCAACGGCCAGATGCAGGGGCTCTTCGTTCTCGACGCCGAAGACAAGGAGCTCTCCCTCGTCCTCATCCTCGGCCCCATCGACATCGACCACCTCAGCCAGCTCGGCGGCAACTTCGGCATCCCCAAGGACGCGGTCAAAAAGGCCGAGAAAAAGGTGACCAAATGATCCCCAACCCCGCCTCCCGAAAGCCCGTCTGGACCATGCTCCTGCTGCCTCTCGGCCTCGCCGCCGTCATGGCTCCAGTCATCGTCCTCGCCTCCACCGGCCCCGCCAACACCCTCGTCGCCGGCTTTGACTCCGTTGTCCACGGCATCGAGTCGCGCTACCACGCCCACGCCACCCGCATTCCCTTTGCCGGCATCGTCTCCGGCCTCGCAGGCGCTGCCACCCACGGCGGCGTCCACCAGCTGCGTGTCGCAGACTTTGAACACTTCAACCAGCCCGTCGACGGCGAAGAACTCAACCAGCTCGTCTCCCAGCGCATCGGCGAAGGCTGGCAGCGCATGATCCGCGAAACCTCACGCTCCGGCGGCGACCAGACCCTCATCTTCGTCCGCCCCGAAGGCGACCGCATCGGCATGATGATCCTCGACCTCGACGGCCATGAACTCGACGTCGTCGGCATGAGCATCAATCCCGACCAACTCATCCAGCAAATCCACGACCACACCCAACATCCCAACGAAGCCCATCACCCCGACGCCGACAAAGACTCCGAAGCAACCCCCAAACAGCACACCGAAGAATAAGCCTCACCCGACCAACTCTCTCCACCGATGGGGCAAGGCCTTTCCGCCATGCCCCACCCTACCCTTCCCTCCCAGTTTTCCTCCATTGCCCCCGCCACCCGCACTGCGTATCCTTTGGTTGTGGCCCCTGGTACCTTTCGTTTCCCGGCAGACCCCTATCGCGGACGGCTAGCGCCCTCCCCGACCGGGCTCCTCCATGTCGGCCACGCTCGCACCTTCTTCACCGCATACCAGCGCGCCCGCGATGCCGCCGGCTCCCTCGTACTCCGCATCGACGACCTCGACACCGAACGCTCACGCGCTGAATTCATCGACGCCGCCGTCGAAGACCTCCGCTGGCTCGGCATCCGCTGGCAGGAGGGGCCGAACCGCTCCGAAAAATCCGGCGTCTTCTCCTCTCTCACCTCCTCGCTCAGCCTCACCTCACGCGGAGACTTCGGCCCGTACCTGCAAAGCCGCCGCCAGCCCCTCTATGAAAATGCCTGGCGCAAGCTCATGCGCCGCGGCTTCCTCTATCCCTGCACCTGCTCCCGAAAAGATCTCGCCTCCATCGCCTCCGCCCCGCACGAAGGCCAGCGCTCCCCAGACGACGAGCCCATCTACCCCGGAACCTGCCGCAAACACGGGCCCTTCATCCCTCAACTGCCAGGCCCCAACCAGCTCACCGCATCCCTCGGCAACGTCAGCTGGCGCTTCCGCGTCCCCGAACGCACCGTCGTCGAATTCAACGACCTCAACCTCGGCCCACAGCGCTTCGTCGCCGGACAGGACTTCGGAGACTTCCTCGTCTGGCGCCGCGACAACACTCCCAGCTACCAGCTAGCCTGCGCCGTCGACGATGCCGCAATGGCCATCACGGAAGTAGTCCGGGGCGCGGATCTGCTCAAATCAACCGCCCGGCAAATCCTCATTCTCCGCGCTCTCGGCCTGAGCATCCCCGCCTGGTTCCACTGCGCCCTCGTCGCCGACCACAACGGACAGCGCCTCGCCAAACGTCACGACGCCCTCTCCATCCGCACCCTCCGCCAGCGCGGACTCACACCCATGAACCTGCTCGCCGCCGACCTGCCAACCCTGCCCGTACTCGCCTGACCCTCACCCAGCCTTCCGCCCCATCGCCAGCAACGTCTGGAAATAGGGGCTCTCCACCTCCTTGTCCACCAAACTGCTCCGCACCTCCCCGAATCCCGCCTCCTCCAGCAGTCCCACCGCCTCCCACTCGCTGAAGCCCAGCCACTCATCCGCATACAGCTCCCGCGCTTCCTCAAACCGGTGCTTCAGCAGGTCCAGCAACACCACCCGGCCCCCGCCACGCAATATCCGCCACGCCTCCTGCAGCGCTCGCCTCGGGTGCAGCGCATGGTGCAGGGACTGGGAAAAGAACACCAGGTCCACCTCGCCATCCCCGATCGGAACCTCCTCCATATCCCCCTGCCTGAACTCCACATTCCCCAGCCCGGCGCGCGCCGCCTGCTCCCGGCCCACCTCCACCATCCGAGCCGAGTTGTCCACCGCAATCACCCGCGTCGCACGATGGCCCAGCATCAGGGAAAACCTCCCCTCCCCCGCGCCCAGGTCCGCAATCACCATCGGCGGCAACAGCGTCAGCAATGCCTCCGCCAGACTTTTCCACGACCGCCCAGGGACATAATCCTTCCCCATCCGCCCCGCAACACTGTCGAAAAACGCCCGCATCCGGTCCTGACGCTTCTTCACCACCAGCCGCATCGAAGCTTCGTCCGCCCCGGCTTCCTCGATCTCAGGCCGTGCCTGCGCCAGCAAACCCGCCGGCATCACATCCTCGCCGACAAGCCGGTAAAAACTGTTCTTCCCCACCCGCCGGTCTTCCACCAGCCCCGCCTGCTTCAGTTGCGACAGGTGCGTAGATATCGTGCTCTGGCCCATCGCAAGAATCTCCTGCAACTCCGCCACAGACAAATCCTCCGCCCCCAGCAGCATCAATATGCGCAACCGGCTCGGATCTGCCACCACTCGTAGAGTTTTAAGAATTGACGTTTTCATAGGAAATCTGATACATATCAACATATCACGATAAGTCGATAACAGGAGATCATGAATGGCCGCTTCAACCGCTGAACTCTCGCTACTGGATTACCAGGTCGCAGACCTCTCCCTCGCCGATTGGGGCCGCAAGGAAATCGCCATTGCCGAGCACGAAATGCCCGGCCTCATGTCTATCCGTCGCAAATACGCCGCCCAGCAGCCGCTCGCGGGCGTGCGCATCACCGGCTCTCTCCACATGACCATCCAAACCGCCGTCCTCATTGAGACCCTCGTCTCCCTCGGCGCGGAGGTCCGCTGGGCCAGCTGCAACATCTTCTCCACACAGGATCACGCCGCCGCGGCCATCGCCGCATCCGGCGTTCCCGTCTTCGCATGGAAGGGCGAGTCCCTGGAGGAATACTGGGAATGTACTTGGAAAGCTCTCGCCCACAAGGGCGGCAAAGGCCCCGAACTCGTCGTCGACGACGGCGGAGATGTAACCCTGTTGATCCACAAAGGATTCGAACTCGAAAACGGCGACAAATGGGTATCTACCCCGTCCGGAAGCCACGAAGAGCAGGTCATCAAGGATCTTCTCAAGCGCGTCCACGCCGAAGATCCCCAGCACTGGCACAAAGTAGCCGCAGACTGGCGCGGTGTTTCTGAGGAAACCACAACCGGCGTCCACCGCCTCTACAAGATGATGGAGCAGGGCACGCTCCTCGTCCCCGCCATCAACGTCAACGACTCCGTCACCAAGTCCAAGTTCGATAACCTCTACGGCTGCCGCGAATCCCTGGCCGACGGCATCAAGCGCGCCACTGACGTCATGGTCGCCGGCAAAGTCGCCGTCATCTGCGGCTACGGTGACGTCGGCAAGGGCTCCGCTCACTCCCTCCGCGGCATGGGCGCACGCGTCATCGTTACCGAAGTCGATCCCATAAACGCCCTCCAGGCTGCCATGGAAGGCTTTGAAGTCACCACCATCGAGGACACGCTCGGCCGCGGAGACATCTACGTCACCTGCACCGGCAACCTCGACATCATCACCCTCGAACACATGAAGTTGATGAAGGATCAGGCCATCGTCTGCAACATCGGCCACTTCGACAACGAAATCCAGATCGATCTCCTCAACTCCGACCCCACCGCAACACGGCTCAACATCAAGCCCCAGGTCGACCAGTACAACTTCGCAGCAGCCCCCGGACAGGCCGCCCACAGCATCTTTGTCCTCGCTGAAGGCCGCCTGGTCAACCTCGGCTGCGCCACCGGACATCCCAGCTTTGTCATGTCCAACAGCTTCGCCAACCAGACACTGGCCCAAATCGACCTCTGGGCCAACAAGGACACATACAAAGTCGGCGTCTACGTCCTCCCCAAGCACCTCGATGAAGAAGTAGCCCGCCTCCACCTGGAAAAAATCGGCGTCAAACTCACCACCCTCACCAAGAAGCAGGCCGACTACCTCGGCGTACCAGTAGAAGGCCCCTACAAGCCCGACACCTACCGCTACTAACCCGGCGGCTCTGCTGCAAATCATCCAAACACCAAAACGCCCCGGCCAAAACCGGGGCGTTTCCGCATCTGCTCCTGCCTTGCCTTTGCCTTTGCTTTTGCCCTTGCCCTTGCTTTTGCCTTTGCCTCTCTGTCTGTCATTCCCGAAGGGAATCTGCTGTTGCGGTTGTTCTTGCTTCTGCTCTTGCCCTTGCTTCTCTGTCTGTCATTCCCGAAGGGAATCTGCTGTTCCCCTTGCTCTTCCCCTCGCCCAAACCCCTCCGGGTGCCCCCGGTCCCTTGCACTTGGGGACCGGGGACGACCACTCCCCCAACCCCCACAAAACAGAAACCACAATCGAGCAAAGCTCGATCCCGGAGGGAGCACGGCGGCCCCGACAACAGGTCCTCGTTGGCGGGGTGAAAGCCTGGGGTTTTAACCCCAGGAATCAATCTTCCCAAATCAGACCCCACCGAGGGGCTCGATACCCCGGGGCCCCGCCTTTCGCCAACTCCGCAGACCCACGCACCCCAGCCCTGAGTCACTTATCGTCTAGGAACCCTGATTCCCAGGGTCTTCCGTCTCCAACTCCTCATATTCCTTCTTCTCTGCGGCCGCCAGCACATGGGACTTATCGCCTTCGTTTACCGCAGGCCTGAGCTTTGTCACAACCCAATCCCAGTAGCCGACGCGAGTTCGCTTGCCATCAACCTCAGCACGCCACTCCTTCATCGGGTAATTGGGATGTTCACCCCATTCGCCGTCCGCGGCTTGGACGTGATACTTGGTCCGCAGTTGTTCCGCGTCGAACGTCAGATCATCTGTCGCATTGCCTGAAACATCCACGCACATAAGACTCCACCTGGCCGATCAACGCATCGGTCTGCGGTCCAACTTCCGGCGACCCTCGAATGGCCGCCACGACGTTCCTCTGCTTCGCGAAACCCTTCATGCTCGTCCTTGGACCAGAAAATGCCCAAGCTGAGGTCCAGTGTACGGCGAGGTCAGGCAAGATCGTCTGCTCACTCTTGTCCACCGGCCGCACTTCTTGGCGCCTGCACCGCTCACACTGTCCACTGTCCCAAAAATCTTCTCCCTGAATTGCCGAGAATTAAACCCAAAACGCGCACAATAATCCTATGAACCCAATCACACCCAAAATCGCCTTGGAGCGCAGCTCGACAGAGCCAAGCGCTAGAAGCGAGAGGCGAAAAGCTCCTGAAAGCGCCCAAAAACACACTTAGTTCTCTTTTGTTTCGCTTTTTGGTATGGGGGCCCAATGCAATCAACAACTTAACTTTTTCGTTTCGCTTGTAAAACAGCCTAAAAGCCACTTTTGGGGTCCCTGGTCCCTCAGTCCCTCAGACCCTCAGTCCTTGCCCCTGCCGTTCTTCACCCCATGGAATAGCCGCCACAACGCGCTGTGCAGCAGCGCCGTCTGTTCCCGCTTCAGCGCCTCAAACGACCGCTTCACATACCCGTCAAACGCCGGCGGCCACCCAATCGTCGACCGACGCTCCGTGTAGTCGCCCTCCGCCCACTTCGCCATCACAGCTTTGTAGCCCACAACGTGCGTCACAAACTCCAGCAGGCAATTCGGCATCTGCTCTTCCACCACCAGGTACGCCTTCTCGATGATGATCTTCTCCCGTATGTCGTTCAGCGGCATGAAGATCGTGCGCATCCAAAGCACCCACTCCTTCAGGTCCTCGTCCCGTATCGGATGGCACTGGTCCTTGCCTTGCTTCTTCAGCAGCGAACGGTACGCAATGTGACCCGCCTGCGACGCCACAAACAGCGGCCCGTAAAACTCGTTCAGCCGCCGGTTCACCAGCTTCAGCTTGTCCCGCCGCCGCGCCAGCATCCGCGCACTCAGGAACGTGGCCATGTACCCCAGAAACGCGAGGAAGATCGTCAGCATCGTCGCGTTCTGCACAAAGCTCGGCAGCGTAAGTTGAGTTAAGTCGCCCATAATCAGAACGGGCAAGTATACGCCTTTCCACCCGGCGCACAACCTTGCCCGCTCCAACCCTCAATTCGCAAAGTCCCGCCGCTCAATCCACCGGCTTGGCCTTCCCGCTCTTCACTGCCTCGTCCAGCAACTTCCGCAGCCGTTCGTTGGCCTCGCCTGCCTGCTGCCCGTCCAGCATTCCCAGCCGCCCCAACTGCTCGCCGATCTTCCCCATCTTCTCGCCAAGCTCGCCCTGCTTCGCGCCCATCTTGCCCATCTCCTCGCCAAGCTTGCCATTCAGGTCCCCAATCTTGCCCTGAATATCTCCGATCTTGCCGTCCATATCCCCGATTTGCTCGTCCAGCTTGCCCAGTTTCTCCTCCTGGATCTCCTTGTCCATCTTCGCGGTCATCTCCGCCGCCCGCTCAGCCAGTTCCTTGGCCTTCTGCTCTTCCATCGTACCCAGTTGCTTGGCCAGCTTGTCCATCTCCGCCTTGAACTCCGGAGACTCCAACTGCTTGCGCACCTGCTCCATATCGATCTTCGCCATCTGCCTCTGTAACTCGGCCATCTCCGCCTGCAGCTTCGCCTGGTCCAGCTTGAAATCCGGATTTCCCTTGAAGAAGCTCTTCCCCTCCGCCACCAGGGCCGGATCGTCAATCACATATCCCTTGCCGTTCTGCTCAAAGTACAAGTAGCTCCCTTTGTGCTCCCGCCGAATCTTCTCCACTTCCTCCTTCGGCACGCCCCGCACCGCCAACTCACTGTCCCGCCCCCCTTTCACAAACACATACCCGTGGCCCGCGGATTCCTCCAATTCAATCTCTTTCGCATCGTTGGCAAATTCATGCGCCTCCGCCGCCTCCTTGCGTGCCTCTGTCTCCGATGAAGCATCCGGCGCTGGCGCCGCCAGCGGAGCAACATCTGGCTCAGGAGCCGCCAGCGGAGCCGGGGCTGCCATAGGTGCCGCGGCCGGAGCCGGTGGCGTCGCCTGCACTTCCGGCCCATTCGCGCTCGTCACCTGCTCTGCGCTGGTCACTTGCCCTACACTCTGCCCCGCGCCGGCCGCCTTCACCACCGGGACCACCCGCACCATCGCCACCGTTGCCACCACCGCCGTAGCCACCATCAATGAGGCCACCAGCACAGCCCGACGCGGGTTGGAAGAGAGCCGAGGCCCTCCCTCCGCCAATATCCGCTCAATGCGGCGTGCAAAACCTGAACCATTCGAAGAATTTGCCATGGGAACTCCTGCCATTCGGGTTGTACGCGGCAGTGCCGCGAATTCCAGCAATACCTGCGCATACGCAGGCGCATCCGTCGCTTCGGCCATCCCGGCGCAATCGCTCAGCGCCTCGGCCAACTCACACAATCTCCGCCGCAACCACCACCCCAGCGGACTGAACCAGAACACCGCCGCATGAAGCGCCGCCAGTGCCTGCACGGCAAAATCCCCCTGCGCAACATGCACCTGCTCATGCGCCAGGACAATGCGCAGTTTCTCCTCGGCCCACCGCTCGTACCCGGCGGGCAACAGAATCCCACGCCCTATCGTCACCGGCGACGCAATCTCGCCGCTCACGCGCACCCGCATCTGCCGGCCATTTTCCAGGCTCACCGGCACTCCTCTTCGCCAAAGCCCCCACGACATCACCAGGCTCAGTATCCAACGCACCATCAACCCCAGTCCCACCAGCAAATACACCGCGGCAATCGCTTCCATCACCGGCCGCCCGCTTCCACGCGAAGCCAAAACACCCGTCGCTTCCCCCCCTCCCGCGCTCGCCACAACCGTCCCACTCTCGACCGGCTGAGCCTTCCCCGCGTCCAGCGCTCTCGGCTCTGCAACCCGCGCTGCATCCATCATCGATGCCTTCCCTGCTCCTGCCGGAAATACCCCACCCACCTCCTGCGCTGCCACGGTCTGCTGCGTCTCTGGCTCACTCTGCGTCACCTTCGCCGTCCAGCCCGAAGCCGGAACCTGCCATGCCCACTCCATCACCGGCAATGGCGCACGCATCGCCAACGGCATAAGTGCCGCTCCCGCAAGCACCAGCACCCAGGCAACACGTTCCGCAGGCAACTGCCGAATCCGCAACACCCACATCCCCACACCCACCAGCAACGCCACTCCCAGGGAACGAAGAGCAGCCTCCACAATCACAGGCACCAGCCAAATCAATTCAGCCTTGTTCATAAGACGCCATCTCCCTCCGATTTGCTGCCCCGCGCCTTTGCAATCCGCTCCGCTAGCCGCTGCAACTCCTCCAAATCGAGCACCTCAGAGTCCACCATCCCCACCAGCAGAGCCTCCACCGAACCCGCACAAAATCTGTCCAGAATTCGCTTCACCGCACGCCCTGCCACCATCCGTGCTGGCTCCGCCGGAGCATACACAAACGTCCGATTGTCCACCTCATGCCGCGCGTAGCCCTTCTCTTCCAGCCGCCGCAACACCGTACGCACTGTTGAATCCTTCAGGCTCCGCTGCTGACCTGCCAGCTCCTCCCGCACATACTCCGCCGTCATCGTTCCCCGGCTCCACAGCAGTTGCAGAATCACCCGCTCCAACTCACCCAGCTCTGCCGGGTCGTGCTCACCCATCGCGCCGTCCATCGAAACGTTACTGTTCATAACGTTACTGACAGTAACACACATCGTAGGTGAGCGCGCAACTTCTTTTTTTGAAAATTGCTCCCCGCCCCAACCTGCGGAAAGAACCGCGTCCTCCCCGTTTGCGCGTAATTTCCCTCCAACCCGATAGAATGAAAGAGAACCATCGAATTGCGGAGGCTTTCCCTTTGCCCCTCTATGAATATCGCTGTACCCAGTGTGGCTACAGCTTTGAGAAAATCCAGAGCTTTTCGGCAACCCCTGAAACCGTCTGTCCCAAGTGTCAGGGTGAGCTCATTCGCCCCGTAACCGCGCCCGCACTTCAGTTCAAAGGCGCCGGCTGGTACGTCAACGATTACGCCGGAAAATCAAAAGCCGCAGCTACAGCCACCGCCGCGGAAAGTGCCCCCGGGGATTCCAGCTCTGCGGAATCCAAGCCCGCCGAATCTAAGTCCGCTGAACCAGCCGCTGCCCCTGCCGCACCGGCTCCAGCAGCCACCACTCCTTCGGCCAGCTAGTCTCTGCCAGCCGCCAACATCCGTGGGGAGCCCAATCGGCTCCCCTTTTTTGCGTCCGGACCCACCCATGCACCCTTTCCTGTCGACCCCGCATCCATTCAGATAGCGCTGCTTCATGAGTTGACCGGCTCACGGCAATCGGCTTGCGTCTACATTTCCGGCCTCGCGCAACCTCCAACGCCTCACCAACCAGCCGGAAAGACGAGAAAAGTCATGATTATCCTCCGCAAATCCACCGATCGCGGCCACGCCAACCACGGCTGGCTCGACTCCCACTTCACCTTCTCCTTCGCCGATTATCACGACCCCGCCTTCATGGGATTCCGCAACCTCCGCGTCATCAATGAAGATGTCGTCAGCCCAGGCCGCGGCTTTGGTACTCACGGCCACAAGGATATGGAGATCGTTACCTGGGTCCTCTCCGGCGCCCTACGCCACCAGGACACCATCGGTGAAGGTGGCCTCCTGCGTCCCGGCGATGCCCAACACATGTCCGCCGGCACCGGACTCCGCCACTCGGAGTTCAATGCCTCTGACACCGATACGGTCCATTTCCTCCAGATCTGGCTCCTGCCAAAGACCTCCGGAATCACCCCCAACTACGACCAGCGCCACTTCCCCGTCGCTGAGGAGCGCAACCTGCTCCACCAACTCGCCTCCCCGGACGGCCGCGACAACTCCCTCGCCTGGAACGCAGACTCCAGGCTCTACGCCACTCGCATCGACCCGGCCGACAAGGTTGAGCACGCCCTCGCCAGCAAACACGCTTGGGTGCAACTCGCGCGCGGCTCAGCCACAGTCAACGGACAGCCCATGGCCCAGGGCGACGGACTCGCCCTCACCGACGAAATCGAAGTCGCCATCCAGGCCGGCCCCGACGGCGTAGAAGCCCTGGTCTTTGAGTTGTCGTAACAACGGCGCATTCTTCGATATCACATCACCGGCGATGTGATATCGTTTCCCTGTGAGACTTTTGCTCGACACAGACGTAGTGGTGGCGGCAATGAGAAGCCCATCCGGTGCTTCATCGGAGTTACTTCGCAGAATAGACAAAGGCTCTGCCACCATGTTGCTCAGTGTGGCCCTGGCATTGGAGTACGAGGCAAAGTGCCTGCTTGCCGAGCACCGATTGGCGGCAGGGCTGAGCCTGCTTGAGGCATCTGCTTTTATCGATGGAATCCTCGCCATGGCGAAGCCTGTTCAGACTCATTTTCGGTGGCGTCCGCAGCTTCGCGATCCCGGCGATGAGTTGGTTCTTGAGGCTGCTGTCAACGGTGCCGCTGAAGCAATCGTAACGTTCAACATAAAAGACTTACGCGATGCAAAGCACAGCTTCGGAATCGACGTCATTCGACCCGGCGAAGCCCTGAGGAGAGTAGAAACATGACAACCAGAGTAGCAACCTTTCCCCTGCGTTTACCTGTCTCGCTCAAAACGGCACTGGAATCTATCAGCGACCGGGACGGAACCAGCATGAACCAGTTTCTCGTCGTAGCCGCCGCCGAGAAGATTGCCGCAATGCAAACGGAAGAGTTCTTCCTGGAGCGGCGCAACCGCGCTGACCGCGAGGCATTTCTGCGCATTCTCAATCGCACCGGTGGAGAAGAACCCGCGGCCGAAGACGTATGGGAGCAATAGCGAGGCGTCAGTATCGCCGATACAGGCCCCTCGCATCATCCAGCGACAGCCCCTACTCCTGCGGAAGGCTCAGCTGCTGCCCGCCCGGGCGCGGCGCAGGCAAGATCTCGTCCACATCCACCCACTCCGTCGGATAATTGCCTGTGTAACACGCCGTGCAGTAGCCCGTCGGGTGTCCCGCCGCATCCGGCGTCGCGCAGCATCGCAGCAGTCCATCCAGCGACAGGTACGCCAGCGAATCGGCCTCAATAAACTGCCGAATCTCCTCCACCGACTTGTTGGCCGCAATCAAATCCCGCTTTGACGGCGTATCCACCCCATAGAAACAGGGCGATATCGTCGGCGGACAGCTGATGCGCAAGTGCACTTCCTTCGCGCCCGCACCGCGCACCATCCGCACAATCTTCCGGCTCGTCGTGCCCCGGATGATCGAGTCGTCAATCAGAATAATCCGCTTGCCTTCCAGCAGATTCCGCACCGGGTTCAGCTTCAGCTTCACGCCAAAGTCCCGCACCCGCTGCTCCGGCTCAATAAACGTCCGCCCCACGTAATGGTTGCGGATCAGCCCAAACCTGAACGGCAACCCAGCTTCCTCAGCGTAGCCTAGGGCAGCCGTAACCCCCGAATCCGGCACCGGCACCACAACATCGGCCGGCACATGCGACTCCCGAGCCAGTTGCCGGCCCATCTCGTCGCGGCTCTCCTGCACCCAGCGGCCGTAGATGCGGCTGTCTGGCCGCGCAAAGTACACATGCTCAAAAATGCAGCTCGACTGCGGCATGCCCGTCGCATACTGCCGGCTCGTCACCCCGTCGGCTGAAACCATCACCAGCTCGCCCGGCAGCACATCCCGCTCGTACTCGGCTCGCAGCAGGTCAAACGCACAAGTCTCCGACGCAAACACAATCGTGTCCGGCCCATCGGGATTCTTGATCCGGCCCATCGACAGTGGCCGGAACCCACGCGGATCGCGCGCAGCAAACACCCGGTCGCGCGTCATCATCACAATTGAAAACGCACCCTCCACCTGCCCCAGAGAGTCGGCAATCGCGTCCACCAGCGACGTAGCCGCAGAGTGTGCAATCAGCTGCACAATAATCTCCGAGTCCGATGTCGTCTGGAAGTACGCACCCGCGCGCTCCAGCCTTGACCGGATATTGCCCAGATTCACCAGGTTGCCGTTATGCGCAATCGCAATCAGACCCTTCGTCGAGTCCACCCGGATCGGCTGCGCATTCAACAGCGCCGAGTCGCCCGTCGTAGAGTAGCGGGTATGCCCAATCGCCATGCTTCCCGGCAACTTGGCCAACACATCTTCCGTGAAAATCTCCGAGACCAGCCCCATCCCTTTGATATTCGACAGGTGCTGCCCATTCGCGCTCGCAATGCCGGCCGACTCCTGCCCCCGATGCTGCAACGCATACAACCCCAGATACACCTGACGCGCCGCATCCGGATGCCCAAAGATCGCCATCACACCGCACTCTTCGCGCAGCTTGGGGTCTTCCTCGCTCACGGCAGGGCGAGCATCCTGCGCGCCCATTTCCTTGATCTCTTCCGTCTCGTCAACCACTCCCGGAACGCCCTGAAACAGCCTCGGATACTGCAACCGGCTCATGCCAGCACCTCGTCATGCAGCGCAGACTCCAGAGCCTCGGCCCAGATATGCCGCAAACTCGCCAGCGAAGCCGTGATCACCGGGTCCCCATACACTGAAACCTCAAGCCGGTCCCCGCCCGTGGTCCCTATCCGAGCCACCATGTACTGGTATTTCGTCGCCAACTCTTCAATCTCTGCCACATCGCCCGGCTCTGCCGTCAGCACCATCGTCGATGCCTGCTCGGCAAACAAGCCAAACAGCGGGTTCGCCATCAGCGATGGGTCCTGCTCCACCGACGCGCCAATGCCCTTGGCAAACGCAGCCTGCGCCAGCGCCACGGCAATGCCGCCATCCCCAATGTCATTCACGGAATGCACCAGCCGCTTGGCGGCAAGCGCCGCCAGCAGCGTATGCAAATCCGCTTCCGCGTCCAGGTCGAGCGCCGGCGGATGGCCCCACAAACTGCCCAGCACAACTTTCGCGTACTCCGACGAACCAAACACCGTCAGATCTTCCCCAAAATCGGCATCTGTGCCGTCAGCCGTCTCCCGCACCCGCGGCTTGGCTTCCAGCGCCGGCAGCGGATACTGGCTGATCGGAATTGGCTCAAACGGAACCACCAGCTTCGGATCCGGATCTTCGCCCCGCGGCACCGGCCACAGCAGCACAATCGCGTCCCCGGCCCTCTGAAATCCCGACGGAACAGCCTTCGTCACATCGTCCAGAATCCCCACAATTCCCAGCACCGGCGTCGGATAAATCCCCACGCCCCGCGTCTCGTTGTAGAGAGATACATTGCCGCCTGTAATCGGCGTTCCCAGCGCGGTACACGCCTCGGCAATGCCGTCAATCGCCGCCGAAAGCTGCGCCATGATCTCCGGCTTCTCCGGATTTCCAAAATTCAGGCAATTCGTCGCCGCAACCGGTGTCGCTCCGGTCCCCGCCACCTTGCGGCAAGCCTCGGCCACGGCGTGCATCGCGCCCAGTTTCGGGTCCAGATAACACCAGCGCCCGTTGCCGTCCAATGCCATTGCAAGACCGCGCTCATGTCCCGGCTTACCGGTGCCCTTGATGCGCATCACGCCGGCTTCTCCGCCCGGCCCCTGCACCGTATTCGTCTGCACCATCGAGTCGTACTGCTGATACACCCACCGCTTGCTGCACACATTCGCGCCGGCCAGCAGCTTCTTCAGGTCTGCCGTGTAATCCCGCGGACCGCTCAAGGCATCGACCACTTCCTGCGACGCCTCGATCGGCACCGGCGCATTCCACTCTCCCACCGGCCGGTTGTACAGTGGCGCGTCGTCGGTAAGCGATTCGTTGGGAATATCGGCCACAACCACCCCGTGGTGGCGAATCCGCAACCGCGGCTCGGCCTTCACCACGCCCACAATGTTCGCGTCCAGGCCCCACTTCGAAAAGACCTCCAGCACCTCGTGCTCGCGTCCCTTGTCGGCCACCAGCAGCATCCGCTCCTGGCTCTCCGACAGCATAATCTCGTAGCTGTTCATCCCCGTTTCGCGCTGCGGAACATAATCCAGCTCCACATCCAGTCCCACGCCCCCGCGGGCGCCCATCTCGCACGTCGAGCAAGTCAGCCCCGCCGCGCCCATGTCCTGAATGCCAACAATCGCGCCCGTCTGCATCGCTTCCAGGCAGGCTTCCAGCAGCAGCTTCTCCATGAACGGATCGCCCACCTGCACATTCGGCCGCTTCGCTTCGGTCCCTTCATGGAACTCTTCTGAGGCCATCGTCGCCCCGTGAATCCCATCCCGGCCCGTCTTCGCGCCCACATAAATCACCGGGTTGCCCACTCCCGTCGCCTTGCCGTAGAAGATCTCGTCAATCTTCACCATGCCCAGCGCAAACGCGTTCACCAGCGGATTGCCGCTGTAGCAGGCCTCAAACTTCGTCTCCCCACCCAGGTTCGGGACGCCAAAGCAGTTGCCGTACCCAGCAACTCCGCTCACCACGCCCTCCACAATCGAGTGGTTCTTGCGCACCAGCGCCTCTTCGTCGCCTCCGGCCTCAATCGGCCCAAATCGCAGCGAATCCATCACCGCCAGCGGCCGCGCGCCCATCGTGAAAATGTCGCGCAAAATCCCGCCCACGCCCGTCGCGGCGCCCTGGTGCGGCTCAATATAGCTGGGATGGTTGTGGCTCTCAATCTTGAACGCACACGCCCAACCGTCGCCCACGTCGATAATCCCGGCGTTCTCGCCCGGCCCCTGCACCACGCGGTCACTCTTCGTCGGCAGCCGCTTCAAGTGCACTTTTGAGGATTTGTAAGAGCAGTGCTCGCTCCACATCACGGAGTAAATACCAAGCTCCGTCAGCGAGGGCACACGGCCCAGCGCACCCAGTATCCGCCCGTACTCCAGCGCAGTCACTCCGTGCCGCGCCAGCAGCTCGGGAGTCATCTCCACCGGTTCAGGAATCAGGGCGTTCTCAGCAGGGGGCTTTGAGCCTGGATAGCTCGGGCCAGATGGCGTGGAATCGGGACAAGGTGCGTCAGGAAAGGGAGTATTTGTCATCTCTCTCACTCTTCATTGTCGCACGGACGGCTGATGAATTTTCCGCGAATCGCCCCCCGCCCGAACGCAAGTCCCAAACCCAACTCCCTACCCGCAGAACCCCCGGAAAACTGGCCTCCCACCCAACCGCTGTGCGATACTTGCAAATGTCACCCACCCCAAAAGCCGGGATGGCGGAACTGGCAGACGCAGCGGACTCAAAATCCGCCGACCGCAAGGTCATGGGGGTTCGACCCCCCCTCCCGGCACCATATAAGGTCGTCGTTACTACCCTCATTCTAAGAGGCTTATAAATTGTGACGATTCGCAAACGACCTCATGATTTTAGAATGGCAACGCTGGTACAAAAACGGGTACAGAGCGCATCCTATTTATTGTTTGTAACTTACGGAATATGCGTCTCGGGAACACCGGTGGTTTAGTCCTGGTTTGCATCAATTACGGTCAATTTCGGTGTGGATAGCGGATTCTCGGGACACCTTATGAATTACTTGTCAGCCTCGCCAATCTGATGCGCGGAAAAGCAGAAGGCTCAGTGCCCCGCCCATGCCGACGACGCCGGATTCCGTCAATTTAGGATGCAACCCCGGATGCGAACCGGCATCGGGATAAGCTGGTACTTTCAAACGAAACGATCGCCCTCTACAATCAACACAGTGAGGGTCTCGGGATGGGTAGCCAGCAAATTCGCATCTTGAGCGTCGAAGACCATCCTGTTTTCCGGGAGGGCTTGAGCACGATCATTGCTTCTCAGACGGACATGATTCTCGTCGCACAGGCAACCGATGCCGTTGAGGCGCTATCTGAGTTCCGTCAACACCGGCCCGATGTCACGCTAATGGATTTCCGACTCCCTGGCACGAATGGCACAGATGCGATGGTTGCGATTCGGGGAGAATTTCCTCAGGCGCGTATTGTCATGCTCACCACCTCTGACGGTGATGGCGAGATCCAGCGGGCCATGCGTGCCGGGGCGTCTGGTTACATTCTCAAAAGCATGCCGAAGAACGAATTGCTGGGGGTGATCCGGACAGTGCACGCAGGTCGACGGTACATCCCTCCTGAAGTTGCGGCGCGCCTCTCAGAGCACTACGGCGAAGATGATCTTACCGCCCGGGAGTTGCAGGTGCTCCAGCTCATCCGAGACGGCCATCGTAATAAGCAAATCGCCGATCAACTCGCAATTGCTGAGACGACGGTCAATTTCCACATCAAAAACCTTGTGGACAAACTGCAGGCGAACGACAGAACTCATGCTGTCACCATTGCGGTGCGACGGGGTTTGCTCGAAATCTGATGCCGTACTGTAGAAAACCGCAGCCCACGAGCAGCAGATTATGACATTCCGCGAATGCACAATTCGGCTTAAGATGAAACGCTGGAGCGAGTCCTCGTTGATGGGAACGCCGTGGAATTGATGGCTTCCCTGCAGCACATAACACTTGCCGCAGGAATTTGCTCTGTGCCTGTTGCGCAACCAGGAGCAGGACGCATAGAAATCGCCAAGGGGGCCAAGTTGAAGACCTCGCGTTCGCTCCGAATTTGTTTCCTGTTGCTCTTGGCGACTTGCACCGCGTGGGCGGTCAATCCCGACAAGCAGATTTCTCAATATGGGCATACCGCTTGGAGAATTCAGGACGGCATCTTTAGCGGTGCGCCGAACGCCATTGCGCAAACTCGGGATGGATATCTATGGATCGGCACGGAAAATGGGCTCATTCGTTTCGATGGGGTTCGCTTTGTTCCGTGGGTTCCACTCAAGGGAAAGCTCTTGTCAAGCGGCATCTTTTCGCTACTGGCTGGAACGGACGGGAGCTTGTGGATTGGAACATCAACGAACCTCGCCCATCTTCAGAACGGCAATTTGACGAATTATCCGGGTGCAGACGGACGCGTGAATTCTATCGTTCAGGGCCACGACGGAAGAATCTGGATCACGCGCTCACGAGTTCATGACGACAAGGGTCCTCTCTGTGAAGTCAAGGGCGAGTCGCTCCGCTGCTATGGAAAGGCTGATGGAATCCCTTCTCCTTATGCTGTACCGCTCGCTGAGGACTCCGAGGGCAACCTCTGGATAGGCAGCGTCAACCTTCTAATTCGTTGGAGAGCAGGCTCATCCAAGATATTCACTCCCTCAAAGGAAAGAGGTGGAGAAGGACTGAGCGGCATTCAAGCCATTGCGGCCGACTCCAACGGTTCGATCTGGAGCGGAATGGACCGCCGCGGACCAGGGCAGGGTTTGCAGCAATGGGTGCGTGGCGTTCGGAAGCCCCTCAACCCGACTCTGAATCACAGCGCCCTTCAGGTTAGTGCGTTGTTTCTAGACCACGAGAATGCCCTGTGGATTGGAACCCAAGACCAGGGAATCTATCGCTTGAACGGAGACAAGGTAGATCGGTTCTCCAGTGCGGACGGTCTGTCCAGTGACTCCGTAACTGGCTTCTATGAGGACCAAGAAAGAAACATCTGGATTGCAACGAGCGAAGGAATCGATTGTTTCCGAAACGTTCGCGTTACCACATTCTCAACTCGACAAGGGCTCAGCACCAATCTGGTCGATTCGGTCCTTGCGGCGCGGGATGGAACGATCTGGATCGGAAATCATGGTGCGCTTGGGTCCCTTCGTGGAGACCGGCTTTCATCCATCCGATTGCCGAACGGTTTACTCCGCCAGGAAGTGACATCTTTGTTTGAAGATCATGCGGGCCGACTCTGGGTGGGAATCGAAGATGCCCTGTACGTCTATGAGAACGGAAGATTCGACCCAATTCGACGATCCAATACCAATGCGATCGGAGCCGTCATTGCGATCACGGAAGATCGGGACAATAACATTTGGGCGGAAGTCCTTGGAAGCCCCATGAGACTACTTCGCATTCAGGATCGTGCGGTCCGCGAAGAACTTCCTGTACCTCGCATGCCAGCCGCCAGTTCTCTCGGCGCCGATCCCCAAGATGGCATCTGGATGGGCCTTGTCAATGGCGACTTAGCTCGATACCGGCAGGGGCGGCTTGATACTTTTTCCTCCGGGAACGCGGCTAAATCCCCGGTGCGGCAGATCCTTGTTCGGGCCGATGGATCGGTTTTGGCCGCTACCTCATCTGGACTTACTGAATGGCAGAATGGAACCATGCGGACTCTGACCAGCCAAAATGGTCTACCTTGCAATGGCCTGTACGCTCTGGTTTCGGATAACAATAATGCTATTTGGCTTTACGCACAGTGTGGCCTCATTAAAGTTGCAGATGCGGAATTGCGGGAGTGGTGGGATGGTTCGAAGTCTAGCGTGAAAGCCGACACCTTCGACGTGTTCGACGGCGCAAGGCCCTCGTATGCAGTCTTTCAACCCCACGCCGCTCGCTCTCCCGACGGGCGCTTGTGGTTCGCCAATTCAAATGTCGTGCAGATGATCGATCCCAATCATCTGGAAGTGAACGCTCTACCGCCGCCTGTTCATATTGAGCAGATCGTCGCGGACAGAGTGAACTACTCGGCAGGCGGTCAAATTAGCCTCCCTGCGCTAACACGCGATCTGGAAATCGACTACACCGCCCTGAGTTTCGTTGTGCCGCAGAAAGTGCGCTTTCGTTATAGATTGGAGAATCACGATCTTGTTTGGCAGGAACCAGGAACAAGACGCCAGGCTTTCTATAGCGACCTCCGTCCGGGTAAGTACCGTTTTCACGTGATCGCCTGCAACAACGACGGCATCTGGAATGAACAAGGTGCAATTCTAGATTTCAGCATTGCACCCATGTGGTATCAAACGATTTCGTTTCGGATCTTATCCTTCGTTTCCTTCGTCGTGATCGGATCGATTCTGTACCGCATTCGCGTGCAGCAGGTCGCAAAAGCCATTGGCGTTCGCTTCGATGAGCGACTTTCGGAACGCACGCGAATGGCGCGAGAGTTGCATGATACTTTCCTTCAGACGATTCAAGGCAGCAAATTCGTCGTCGACGATGGCCTTGAGGAACCACTGAATCCGGAGAAGATGCACCGTGCGTTGGGACAAGTCTCTGGTTGGCTTGAGCAGGCGATTGAGGAAGGCCGTGCGGCTCTTAATTCGCTGCGGTCCTCGACGACATTAAAAAACGATCTTGGACCGGCGCTGCGACGGGCCGCAGAGGGTGGAGTTGTCCCGGACGGAATGGCAGTATCGGTTTCGGTCATCGGGGATGCGCGAGAGTTGCATCCGATCGTTCGCGACGAGCTGTATCGAATCGGGCATGAAGCGATTCAGAATGCAAAAGCTCATTCTCACGGAAGTTTCCTGGGTATCGACCTTGCTTACGGTCGCGATCTCGTGCTGCATGTGAAGGACAATGGGGTCGGCATTGATCCAGGCTATGCAATAAGTGGGAGAGAAGGGCATCATGGCCTGCCGGGCATGCGCGAGCGTGCTGCCCGCATCCAGGGAAGATTGACAATCCTCAGTTCCGCCGAATCTGGAACTGATATCTCCGTGATCGTGCCCGGCACCGTGAGCTTCTTGCATCCCGTCGGGGGCATAATCTCCAGACTCCGTAGTCTCTATCGTCGCGTCATTCGAAACCGTGAACCATTGTAGGTCCCTCGCATTTTCTCTCAAAAAAATCAAATCTCACCTACAGAAAACGTCAGGGGATTTTCTGCAGTTTCAGGTGTGTTGCGCGTCCTGGGATATCTGTATCGTGTGGTTAGATAGGCAGCGGTAAAGCACCCGACGCCCCTAAAGCATAGCAACTGGTGAATCTTCGGCACTATCTCCCCATGGTGAAGAATTGAGGACCATATGCGTGACCGGGAATCGAACCGGACCAGTCGACAACTGGAAGTGATCGCACTTTGTGATGCGAACCCGATCCTCCTGGCTGAACGCGAGCTGGCAGCCTTTGCCAGAGCGGTCAGAGAGCTGTTTGGCTCCGAACAGGCACGGTTGGCCACTGCGGATTGGCTCGAAGAGCTGGAGTCGCTGAATTGGCCGGCCAAGCCGGGAGTCTCTGACTTTCGTCGCATCACGACCGTAGCATCGGCCAGGCTCGCTGATCGACAACTATCCCCATGCTTCATTCAATACAAGCTGGAGGCCTCGCACACATGAATACAGCCAGCCAAGTCCCTACAGTTTGGAATCAACTCGCCGAGGCCATGTATCTCAAGGATTCGCTCACGGCCCAGGTCAAGCTATCCGAACATGCCTCGTTCTCATTCGGGCGAGTCATGAGCAGCGAAGGTCTCCCGGAAATTGCACGTCCAATCGCAGGAGAGAAGGGATTCATAGTTCCTTTGCAGCTGAGAGCAATACCCTTTATCGAACAATTCTTCGGAAGGACGAAGGTATCGAGTGGCTCTTATCCCGTCGGAGGAGTTAGTGCGATCGACTTACGGGAAGAGCCCGCAGTTCTGCTCCCGCACCCCTTCGATGCATTGGTGCTGTATGTCACTCAAGCTTCGCTGGATGAAGTTGCCTATGCCCATGGGGCGCGACGCGTGGAGCAATTGGCTTGGCCGCTTGGGCATTTCGACCCGGTCGTTTACCACCTTGGAAAGACGCTTCTCTCTTCGCTTGAGCAACCCCATCACACTTCGAAGCTTGTCGTTGACCATGTTTTGCATGCTTTGAATTGTCATTTTGTCTACAGCTATGGCGGGGTGAAAATGTCGGGCCCGCAATTTCGTGGTGGACTTTCTTCGTTTCAGAAGCGAAGAGCGACAGAACTCTTGGAGGCCAATCTGGATGGCAAGATAGCCCTGCAGCAGGTTGCAGATGCATGTGACTTGTCGGTAGGCCACTTTGCTCGAGCCTTCAGGCAAACCTTTCGCAAGCCGCCTTATAAGTGGCTAACTGAACGGCGCGTGGATAGAGCCAGAGATCTCATGACGAATTCTCGCCTACCCCTGGCCGATATCGCAATTCAGTCCGGATTCGCGGATCAATCTGCACTTAACCGCACCTTCAAGCGACTTCACGGGGTAGCTCCAGGGATATGGCGGCGGTCGACGACTCGCGGCCCCATCGGTCTGGGCAGTTCAAATGGCGAAGACGCAGGTCCCTATCGACAAATGCATGCATGACGAGCGCACAGAGTGTTCTTATGCAGCAGGAATGGCCAACTCCTGATGGCTTTCGCCTAGATGCCTTCCCTCATCCAGAACTAGGATCAGATGTAACGGGAATCCCACTAGCCAAGAAAATCGGCACACGAAGCGAAGGTGACAAGATGAGAGGACAAGTTATGAAATCAAGAATCGCTATCCAAGCATTTTTGAGTGTCGGACTTCTGCTGACGGCAGGATTCCATGGCGTTGGCTATGCCCAACAATTACCGCAATCCTCGCAAGACAATTTCAAGCATGGCGTCAGAAACATCGTGCTGGTTCACGGCGCATGGGCTGATGGCTCGAGCTGGTCCGGTGTAATTCCCCTACTGGAGGAAGAAGGATACCATGTGGTCGCGGTGCAGCTTCCACTTACTTCTTTAACAGACGATGACGCCGTAACGCAGCGTGCGATCACACGCATCACGACGGCATACCCAGGTCCCGTGCTGCTCGTTGGGCACTCTTATGGAGGCGTCGTAATTGGAGACACGCCCGGAAATGATCCAAATGTCGCAGGCTTGGTTTATGTTGCCGCGTTTGCTCCCGACAGCGGTGAATCCGCGCTCTCACTACTGGGGACGCTTAAAACCCCTTCTCCAATCACGCCGTTTCTTGTATTCGACGCGGCCGGGCAATTCGTAACAATCTCTCCACAGGGTGTGGCCGAGGCATTCGCTCAAGACTTATCGAAGCGTGAGCAGGTGCAACTGACGGCTACGCAAGGTCCTGCGTCCGTGGCTGTCCTCGCGGCGACGCCTACAGTCATACCCGCTTGGCGAACGAAGCCTTCATGGTTCATCGTCGCCTCTCAAGATAAGGCGATTACTGGAGGTCTTGAAGAGTGGATGGCAGAGAGAATTGGGGCCACAACGATCACGCTGCCAACCTGCCATCTCGCAATGCTTCAGGAGCCACACAAAGTTGCAGAGTTTATCGAGCAAGCCGCGACATCGGCCGGAAGCCGGTAATAACCTGGATTGAAACGGGAATTCCTGCAATGCAAATGGACATGAATCTGTGTCCATTTGCATTGCGGACTTTTGATCTCTGCTTGAACTAACCCGCTCGAGCGGTCTCCCTTTGGGAAGCATCAATCCTGACCGCTAGAGGGCCAAATCGGTCAAGCCTGGATGTTCATCGGGGCGTCGTCCAAGCGGCCAGTTGAACTTTCGTTGATCCTCAGTGATCCGGAGTTCATTGATGCTTGCGTGTCTCGTATGCATCAGCCCTTCAGAGTCGAATTCCCAGTTTTCATTGCCGTAGGCCCGAAACCAATTGCCCGAGTCATCGTGATACTCGTAGGCAAACCGGACGGCAATCCGGTTGTCCAGAAATGCCCAGATTTCTTTAATGAGTCGGTAGTCGATTTCTCGGGTCCATTTCCGTGTAAGCAGTGCCACGATCTCTTGACGCCCGTTGGCGAACTCTGCTCGATTTCTCCAGCGCGAATCTACTGTGTACGCAAGGGAGACTTTCTCCGGGTCTCGGCTGTTCCAGCCGTCTTCTGCCAACCGAACCTTTTGGGTGGCGGTTTCCAACGTAAAGGGAGGCAATGGGGGACGAGGTGCCACGAGAATATCCTTTCAGTTAATTGCCTAATTGGATCCAAAGGAAGGCGGCGGTCCCGGTTCCAGGTCGACGGCCTTCAATCGCTGGTCGGGTATCTTGCTGGGATGCACTAGCTTGCGAACTATTCCAGCAGCTTCATTTCACCGAACACTGTAGGGATCAGCTCGGCGACTGTCGGATGAATGTGTACCGAGTGCTGCATGAGCGATACGGGCTTGCGGGCATACATTGCTGTGAGGATACAGTGAATAGCCTCGTCACCACCCGTGCCCAGGATTGTCGCGCCGAGTATTTCCTTCGTTTCGGCATCGGCCAACACTTTCATGAATCCATCCGACTCACCCTTTTCGACGGCTCGACCGACCTTGGTCATGGGACGAATCCCTATCAGCGCGGGGCGACCACGGTCACGCACCTCGCGTTCGTTCATGCCCACGTGTGCCAGCGGCGGATCGATATAGACAGCATGGCACGGGATGCGGTCGTCGACGCTGCGTGAGCCGCCGTCAAACAGGTTCGCCGCAACGATCTCATAGTCGTTGTAGGAGATGTGTGTAAAGGCGCCGCGTCCATTGCAGTCACCCATCGCCCACACGCCAGGTATGGCGGTTTCCAGTCGCGCGTTTACCGGGATATATCCGTTCTCATCGCGTTCGATTCCTGCCGCTTCAAGCCCGAGGTCATCCGTGTTGGGAGTTCGGCCTGTAGCCAGCAAGACATGGCTTGCAACGATCTCTGGGGCATTTTCCTGACAGTCCACATGGACCACGGGCTGCGAATCCTGCATCCCTAACCGAATGCACTCGGCCTGGGTGCGTATATGTATGCCTTCCTTCTCAAGAATGGCGCGCACAGCGTCCGAAACATCCGCATCTTCGTGGTTCAGCAGTTTGGACTGCCGTTCCACTATCGTGACATTCGAACCGAAGCGCCGAAACATCTGAGCAAACTCAAGCCCAACGTAGCTGCCCCCGACGACCACCAGGTGCGATGGCAAAACATCGAGCTTCAGTATAGTAGAGTTCGTCATGCACGGGACTTCGTCGACGCCTTCAAGCTTGGGGATGGCAGCCCTCGTTCCAACATTCAGAAAGATCTGCTTCGCTTGCTTCACGTCTCCCTTGACTGTAACGGAGTCCGGCCCAATAAAGCGTGCGTCGCCACGGATGACCGTGCAGTACTTCATTCCGCCCAGCCACTTTTCAAGACCCTGGCGCGACTTCGTTACGATCGCATCCTTCCTTCTCTGAATCGCAGCGAGGTCAATGCCGGCGAGGTGTTGTCGAGGCAAACCCATTTCCTCCGCACGACGAATCATCTGCGCAGCTTTGGCGCTCGCCACCAGCGCTTTGGTGGGCGTACAGCCGGTGTTCACACACGTGCCACCGAGAAGATCTCGCTCAATCAGCGCCACGGTCTTTCCTGCATCGTTGAACCGGGCCGCCAGCGAGGGTCCTGCCTGGCCGGCGCCGATGATGATTGCGTCAAAAGTCTTGTTCATTCAAACCTCGCCCCTCCCGCATCATGAATAAGCACATCGATAAGGCTCACATTATCGCTCAGGCATCATCACTGCTAAAGCTAGGCGCTGGTGAGGGAACATTATTAGCAGAAAGCAACACAATTTGGCTATTCATGATGGATACGTCGAAAAATGCAGGTTATCTCAAAGTATCGAGAACCTGGAAGAGAATTCAGAATCCATAATGAATATGCTTTGGTCCGCGAGCCGGCCCCCATTTGCATGGCGTGGGGGTAAAGGCATGTTGGACTAACCATGCTACATCGTTTGCACGCCATGAAAACTCAACGACATGAATCGATCACGCAAGACTCTAACAAGAGATGGCAAGCGGAATGAACTGGCGGCCACTCACAGAAAGGCTTACGCATATGATCAAACCCACTGAGTCCATTGCGTTGATCGTCGGATTAGTCGGCGGCCTCATAGGCACCCCAACCGGTTCGAACGCACAAGCCGATGCGCATCGCGTTCACAATATCGTCTTGGTTCACGGCGCGTGGGCAGATGGTTCAGGTTGGAAGGGCGTCTACGACATTCTCACCAAGGATGGATACAAAGTGAGCATAGTTCAGGAGCCAGAGACATCTTTCAAAGATGACGTGGCGGCGACCAAGCGAATCCTCGCACTCCAGGACGGTCCGAGCCTTCTTGTCGCTCACAGTTATGGCGGCGCTGTCATTACAGAAACTGGCACGGAACCGTCCGTCGCAGGCCTGGTATATGTTGCTGCGCATATGCCGGATGCCGGCGAAGACGAGGCTGACGATGGCAAGCGCTTCCCGAGCGACTTGAGCAGGTCGACGGCAATCAAGAGAACTCCAGATGGCTTCACATACCTTGATCCCACACAATTCCGCGATTACTTCGCCGCGGATTTGCCAACTGCGCAGGCCGAATCAATGGCGCATTCACAGGTCATGACTTTTGCGGAGAACTTCAAGGCGGTTATCACCATACCCGCCTGGCGCACTAAGCCGAGTTGGATGATCGTGGCAACCAAGGACAGGACGATCAATCCCGACTTGGAGCGATGGTACGCGGCGCGCGCCAAAAGTCACACTACAGAGATCGCAGGTGCCAGCCATTCGGTGTACGCCTCCCGTCCGAAGGATGTTGCGGCGGTAATCGAAGAAGCTGCCACACACGTTCAGTAGAAGACCTCACGATTCCAACCTTGTGAAGGATCGGAGTCTGAGACTCTGGCTACTGTGTCGAGAATTCGACACCCAGTTCAAGAACATGAAGAAGGCGCCTCAGAGTTCTGATCGCGAAAGGGAGTGATTGTTATGTGGACAACACGGCAGAAATCGTCAGTGAAAGCATTGCAGTTTATCGCGTTGCTCTCCCTCTGCAATCATTCCAGCCTGGACGCCCAACAAACACCGCAACCATACGATGGTGTCATTCTGCCAACACTTCCCGAGGTGCGCAGGCCCTTTGTTCTAGAAGCGGTGAATGATCCGACAAATGGGAAAGGCGCTTTCCTCTTTGAAGGTCGGGAGGTTCCCCCAGTCATTCGCACAGAGCCCGGCGGAAGAATTCGCGTGGCGTACGTCAATCACATGTCAAAAAAGTCCAAGGAATTATGTGTCGACGGGCCTTGCATGAATATGACGAACCTGCATTTTCATGGGCTTCACGTCTCCCCGAATTCTCCTCACGATGACGTTCTTTCCATGATGGCCATGCCCGGCCAAATGCTGGAATACGTGGTTGACATTTCCATGGATCAACCGCCCGGTTTGTATTGGTACCATACACATCCGCACGGGGAGAGCTATCAGCAGGATCTCGATGGAATGTCGGGAGCCATCGTGATCGACGGCATCGACCGGTATGTCCCCGAAGTGCGATCAATGAGGGAGAGAATTCTAATTCTTCGCGATGCGGAATTGCAGGAGCACGATGCAGCGTCATCCCTTCTAAAGGAGCAGGTTGAACTGTCTCCGACGGCGTGCGGCGCGGCCACTGGTGAGCCCCAACGGATCTTCACTGTGAACGGTGTTGTCCGACCGCAGATAGCCATTGCCCCAGGGGAAAGGCAGTTCTGGCGCATCGTCAATGCATCTCCCGATCTTTACGCCGACCTTGAACTCGACACGGAACAATTGACAGCAATAGCGCTGGACGGAATGCCGCTGGCCTATCACGACCCCAATCGCCGAGCTGAGTCATTGCAGCATGTTCTGCTCGCACCTGCCGGACGCGTTGAGGCAATTGTCACCGGGCCGAGGGCCGGCGTGCATGCGTCGCTCCGGACACGTTGCGTCGATACAGGGTCGGATGGAGACCCGAATCCTGCGATGGTTGTCGCAGATGTCGACGCATCGAAAGTAGCGCCAACACGCTCTGTTTTGGAAACTCCAAGCACAGTGAAGGCCGTATACAAGATTCTTTCTCCCGCCCTGGTGCGGGGGCTGGAAAGCAGCACTCCCGGGTTCACAATAAAGTTCACTGAGGACACCCACGGATTCTATGTGAACGACAAGAAGTACTCTCCAACCGATGGCCCCATGCTCACTGTGAAAATTGGGCATTACGTTCATTGGCGGGTTGTCAACGACTCTCACGAAATCCACCCGTTTCATATCCACCAGGTACATTTTCTTGTTTACGAAGAGAACGGGAAGAAGGCGGATCGGCCTGAATGGCTGGACACAGTGAACGTCGCGCCGGAGGGTTCGGTCGATCTGATTATGGACTTCACCGACCCGATTATCCGTGGAATGTCCGTATTTCATTGCCACTTGCTTAAGCATGAAGACAAGGGAATGATGGCCAAGATTCTCTTTCAATGATTCGCATGGAACGCCGGATTTGAGACAAGTCCCCTATCCGGACGAAGTGCCGGTAAAGAACTGTTGAAGCACCGATGGGAGCTAGTTAAGGAGCAAAACGCGATGAGCGAGGAACGGGCAATACAGCAAGTGCTTGCGAAGTATGTGCGCGGAGCGGATACGAGAGATGGAGCCGCAGTGGCAGCGGTGTTCACCGAATCGGGCCGCGTGGAGATTTCTTATAACAACTCGGGGAGATCGGAGCCCGTTGGCGAATTGGTTGGAAAGGAAGCGATCGCTGCGGCCGTATCGCAGATGATGCGACCGCACCCGGCGCATGGTTGGAGCCACCACACAACTCATGACCACATTATTGAAGTGGATGGCGACATTGCGACGATCGATGCTCAGTTTGTAGTCTTTGAGGTTCGTGGCAAAGAGCGGCCGGCTACGGGATGGTCCGAAGATGCGTTTGGAGTTCAGGGCACAGTGACTCCAATCGAAGCAGGCTACTATCGGCCGATCTTGCGAAGAGTGGATGGCATATGGAAGATCGATACGCTACGCATCGTGATGAATCTTCCGTTGGCCTTTCCCGGGCAATAAGGAGCTAACCGTGAGAGCGATTATTTACCGGCGGTATGGTGGGCCTGAGGTACTTGAACTTACGGATGTCCCCGACCCAAAGCTGGCACAGAACGGCGTGCTTATCAGGGTGAAGGCGGCCGCACTCAACCCAGCAGACCTTGCATTGCAGGCGGGTCTTGGAGGCTCGATCATGGACGCATGGTTTCCAGTGATCCCGGGCTGGGATGCTGCGGGCATAGTCGAACGTGTAGGCGCGGGAGTGACCGAGTTCGCCGCTGGAGACGAAGTGATCGGCTTTGTGCGCGAGGAGATTCTTCACCATGGCACGTACGCCGAAAAGATCTCTGCCCCAGCGTCTACCCTGGTTCGCAAGCCGCGCAATGCGACGTGGGCGCAAGCAAGTGGGCTGCCGTTGGCAGGGCTCACGGCATACCAGGCAATCGTTCACACGCTCAAGCTGACGAAGGGCGAGACTGTTCTAATTCACGGAGCTTCAGGTGGTGTGGGCTCCTTGGCCGCGCAGATTGCGGTCAAAAACGGGGCGCGCGCTATAGGTTCGGGGTCAACCGCCAATCACAGCTACTTGCGTTCGATCGCCGTGGAACCGGTCCTCTACGGTGATCATCTAGTTCGCGACGTGCGCGCAATAATTTCAGAAGGTGTGGATGCCATACTCGACTGTGCTGGGCGTGCGGTCCTTGCGCTCAATCCTCAGTTGGGCCGCGCTGGATACCGTTCCTGCTCGATCGCCGACAGCGCCGCTGGTGTAACAACGGTGTTTGCACGCATGAACCAGGCAGATCTACTGAGGCTTGTTGAACTTGTCGAAGCGGGGAGCCTGACAGTCGAGGTTGCGGCAACCTATCCCCTCGAAGATGCGGCAAGAGCGCAGTTGGCATTGCGCGACGGCGGCAAGAAACCTGGGAAGATCGTGCTGGATGTGGGCTGAGCCGGTACGGTAGACCGGTTGTCTTCGACGGGACAAAGTGAATTCGCGAACGGATCAATGATCGAAGAAGGAGAGCCCGCATATGACTGGCATTGAAATACCCGCAACAAAGGTATGGCTCATCACTGGAAGCACGCGCGGATTGGGACGGGCACTCGCGGAAGCGGTCCTCGGCGCCGGGCACAAACTTGTGGCGACTGGACGTGATCCGGGGAAACTCATGGACCTGGAGGCGCGCTATGGCGATCAGGTTCGCGCTATAAGCCTCGATGTGACAAGCGAGCAATCGGCGACCAGTGCCGTTGCTGAAGCAATCAAGACCTTCGGGCGGTTGGATGTGGTTGCCAACAATGCCGGCTATGGTGAGGTCTGCCCAATAGAAGACATGAGCATGGCTGAGTTTCGAGCACAAATGGAAACAAACCTTTTCGGCGTGGTTCATGTTACGAAAGCGGCGCTTTCGTTTATGCGTGAGCAAGGAAGCGGTCACATTCTTCAATTCTCCTCGGTCGGCGGTCGGATCGGTCCAATTGGACGTGCAGCCTATGCTGCCGCGAAATGGGGGGTGGAAGGTTTCTCGGAAGTTCTATCGAAAGAAGTCGGTCCTCTAGGTGTAAAAGTAACGATCATTGAGCCAGGAGGCTTTCGTACCGACTTTGCTGGCTCGTCCACCGCGATTCGAGAGGGGCGTCCTGAGTACGATGCGACCGTAGGGAAGACTGCGCGGTTTCAACGCGACTTCAACGGAAAGCAGCCGGGAGATCCGGCAAAAGCCGCCGCTGCCGTGCTCCGCATTACCGGCATCGACAACCCTCCGCTTAGATTGATTCTCGGCAGCGATGCCTTCCAGGCTATAGAACAGAACGACCTCGCGAAATTGAATTTCGACAGACAGTGGAAGGAGTTGAGTATTTCAACCGACTTCGTTCTGGAGTAATTGCCCTTGGGGGCATTTCGCACTAATTCAATAGGCTAAACAAATCGCAGGGAGCTGCGGAGCGTTCAATGACTCGGAAAGGCAACGAACCTCGGCGCATTTCAAGCACGTTCCTTTGGTGTGCTTCCGACCAGCACATATGAAGTCGCCACGCGGTCACAGGACTGCAAAATCCCGGCCGCCCTTCAGACATATAGTTCGCGCAACGCTCGTCTCGCTCTGGATAGCCTAGACTTCACTGCCGGTACGGAAAGATTGGCTAGTAAAGCGATCTCAGTATGCGAGTATTCATGTCTTTGCTGCATCTCGACGACGGTGCGCAGACTAGGATTGAGACGACTGATCGCCACATTCATCCAGTCGATCACTTCTGACTTTAAAAGGCCGGCTTCGATATCAATGGCTTTATCCGGAATCTCCCAATGCCATTGGGAGTCGCCATTATTCAGGCCCTCGAAGGATGTTTCAGGGCGAGATCGCCTTCTGCGCAGTTCGCCAAGCGCTGCGTTGATACCAATGCGCACAAGCCATGTCGAAAACTTCGAAGCGCCATTGAAGCTTTGCAGGTGGGCGAACGCCTTGAGGGATGTCTCCTGAGCGAGATCTTCAGCGTCCTCGCGGTTCTTCACAATTCGATACACCGCGCGGAAGACCGTCGATGAGTGGCGACGCCATAGCTCGACAAACGCAGATCCATTGCCGGACCTTGCGGACTGTACTAGTTTTTCGTCGCTGTCCTGAGCGCTGCAAAACCCGGCGACGGGTTTGTGGATGTTGGGCACCTCGCTCATCTCGTCGTCCTTTCCGATTGATTCTGTCAATGCGGCGCTCTGATCGGTGTAGAACCATCATTGTGCGACTGCCTTTCAGCAGCCTGCTAGGTCTTCAAAAATGCGAGTAGCTCTGCATTTACCTGGTCCGCATGGGTAGTGCAAAGACCGTGAGGCGCACCCAAGATTACCTTCAGAACTGAACCTTTGACGAGCTTCGCGGAGAGGATCGAAGCATCCTCGATCGGTACAATCTGGTCGGCATCCCCTTGCAGGATCAGTGTCGGGATGTTCATTTTCCTGAGGTCTTCTGTGAAGTCTGTCTCCGAAAAGGCCTCGATGCAGTCGTACGACGCAACGATGGAAGACTGCATGCCCTGCTGCCAGAATGAGTCCCGAACTCCTTCAGATGCCTTTGTGTCCGGTTTGTTATACCCGTAGAACGGGAGACTTAGGTCCCTGAAGAACTGCGCACGATTGTTGCGGACACCGGCGCGAATGTCATCAAACACTGATTTTGGCAAACCGCCAGGATTGCTCTCGGTCTTTACCATGATCGGCGACACAGACGCGATCAGAACCGCTTTGGACACCCGCTCGGATCCGTGCCGCCCAATGTATCGTGCGACTTCACCTCCGCCTGTCGAGTGGCCCACCATGGCTATCTCCTTCAGGTCGAGTTTCTCCACAAGCTCGGCAAGATCGTCAGCATAGGTGTCCATGTTGTTGCCGGTCCAAGCCTGGCTTGAGCGACCATGTCCTCGCCTGTCATGTGCAATGACCCTGTATCCTTTTTGGCAAAGAAAGAGCATTTGAGCGTCCCAGGCATCGGCGCTCAAAGGCCAACCATGTGAAAACGTAACAGTAGGTCCGGTTCCCCAGTCCTTAAAGTAAATCGATGTCCCATCCGTGGTCGTGAAGCTGTTCATTGTGCTTGCTCCGTATCTGTGACCGCATAAAGCGGACGTGTTTGAGTGTGATGTAAGAGAGCCCATGCAGTTCGTGATGGGTTGTGGGTCGTCTCTAACAGGTCTTCCGAAGACTTGAATTCAGTATTGGGTCCTATTCAACGGACGTTGGCAGGCTCAATCATTCTCAAGCTAATCTCATCGGGGTCGACATTCTTTGCAAGAAGCTACGCGACTTGGCTATTTCTGATCAAGCTGTGGAGTTCTCTGTTTTTCGGTTCCAATTGCTACTTGGGTTGGCCCTTTGTTCTGGCGGTCGCCCTGCTCTGCTAACCGCTGTCGCGGCTCGATTGACGCTCCGTGCGCCGTAAGGGGTGAACCGATGCCGGCTCATTTTCCCGAGCGTTGGCCTTTCGGGAATCAGCCAACTTTGCAAAAAGCGATGAGACATGGCAATTCCTGATGGATTTACGCGGTTGGCAGCGACGAGAACCTCGCAATGGTATCTGATATTGAGAAGATGGTAGTCGCAAGCGGCTTCTCGAACACCCATGACCTTCGCACTGAACATCTCTGGCGCAGACGGTCTGTTTCCAGAGTCCAACTAGCGTTATCCATGACGAGTGGGTAACTAAACCTCGTCGGCAATTGCCCTCAACTTCGCGATTCGAAGAGTCGCATTTCCATGGAGAATGATATGTCTGTCGTGATCTCTGCTTTCGTGTTGGGTGTTGTGTGCGGTCTCCGCTCCATGGTTGGTCTTGCCGCTGCGAGTTGGGCGGCTAACCGACAACAGATTCCGCTTGAGGGAACCTGGCTCTCATTCCTCGGATTTCGCTTCACCCCCTACATCACAAGCCTGCTGGCTGTCGGGGAAGTGATTAACGACAAGTTGCCCAAAACTCCCAGCCGCCTTGTGCCTCCTCAATTCGGCGGCCGTGTAGTGATGGGCGCGCTCACGGGATCAGCGATCGGGCTCTCGCAAGGGCACCTCATCATCGGCGCTCTCTCGGGAATCGTCGGCAGCGTCGTGGGAACACTTGCGGGTGCCAAAGCAAGAGCCTTTGCCGCGAAACTGTTCGGGCGCGATTTGCCCGCTGCGTTGCTCGAAGACATTCTCGCTGTCGCTCTGGCAGTGGTTGCCGTTGTCGCAATTCGATAGAGAGAGTTCCGGGCCCAGTCAGCTTGTTCTGTCTCAATCACGGAAACAACGAAAGAACGGATGAATCAATGAGAACTTTTCTATATGTCGCGGTCGCTCTGCTCTTCCCCTTGACCAGCGAGCACGCAACAGCTCCTCTAAAGCCGCCTGTCATTGAGTCGCTCTCGCTGAGAGCCCCACTTTTCGAATACCGAAGCCTGGATGGAATCGTGCATCGGCTGAGCGAACTGAAGGGAAAGGTCGTAGTGATCGACTTCTGGGGAACATGGTGTCCCGGTTGCGTTGAGGAGATGCC